>QWCU01004612.1_pt1 | contig 45268 bp, 37 predicted proteins | sample 1972601 | NCBI WGS metagenome assembly QWCU01 (sample SAMN09866700, study PRJNA288562) | Human vaginal metagenome isolate pre2_vaginal, whole genome shotgun...
TCCTGCACTAAGCAAAGGCTTGATATATTTTTCAGAAAAGTTTCTTCTACCGGTCAGCCCCATAAATTCTTGCATTTCTTTCCGACTACGAGGAACGATACAAAATTGAAGGAGAGCTTGTATCGTAACTTGCTCCTTTACTTGTTCCCTATCTTGTTCCTTAACTTGTTCCCTTGGATCAAGTTCTTCAGTCGGCCCGACCGTGGCAGTTGCAGCCTCAGAAAGAGGAATCACTGTCGTAAAAACATCTGCCTCTGTAAAGACAGGCTCTCCACCCGAATACATCTTCGTGTATTTATAGCTGTTGCGCATGCCGCTTCCCAGTTCGTCAGCAAGACCAATCTCACGGAACACTTTTGCTATCGGCGGATTCTTTGCGAATGGCTTGAATGTGTTCAGATTTAGGTTGCCGTGTCCATGTGCAAGGTTGGCATTTTCTGTTGTAATCTTATCCCGTTCAATGACAAGCTTTGGTACATATCCACTGGAAAAATCACGGTGCATGAGCAGGTTGGAAATAATCTCACGCAGGATTTTATCTCTGGCGCTTATCCGCTGGACACCATCCAATGTAAAAACATCATTCAGATGCTTCCTTCCAAATTCCATCAGACGATCATAACTTTCAATCAGGTTAGTGATCACCACATCCCTGTCATCATAACGATCAACATTGAACACTCTGAAAATAGCGTCTGTCTTATGCTGAGGTAACACGGACATGATACGGTTATCCGTACCAAAGAGTAAGACTGCCGCAAGTGTGATACCTTCTTTGTTCGTTTCCGGATCCTCAAGTATAAGCCCACAGCTTCTGAGCATCTCCTCATCCGTCATGTCAATCCACGGATGGTGCTCAGTATTCACTCTCGTCATTCTCCTTGCTCGATCCATAAGATCATGGCGAAGGCTTGAAACCGGGATGGCAGGGTAAACCTTATTCACAAAATAGGTACTTTGCTTACGAGCATAAAGGTTGAAAACCATATCCGCATTATCTGTAATATCGATGTCAGACTCATTATTGCGATCAAATATTCTGCCCGCATTGCGATAAACGGTTTTTCCAACCGGGACATAGACATAAAGAACAATACGCCCATCAATCTCATATTCCTCTGTAGTCAAATAGAGTGGAGGATACATTTTTCTCTCATTGTTGATCGTAGTAACAAAATTTTTCTTCATCTGTTCAACGCAGTCTTTATCAACACCGAGAATCGTCCCGTTATCCTTCACACCAAAGAAAATATGACCGCCATCCCGATTAGAAAAAGAACAAACAGTATCATAGACATCCTTCGTAATATCTGCTGTTGATTTTTTGAATTCGACTGTCAGCCCCTCGCCCTGACGAATCAAGTTCATCAAATTTTCAGGGAGTATCATATAACTCACCCCTTTCATATCTTTGATGCGTATAACTTGTGCTGGCTACAGCATAAGCTCATAGGACTAATCCTCGTCCTTTGGTACTGGAATATAAACCATCCTCAGCGGGATCTTAGTTTCATTATGTGTTGGATACAATGAAACCTTGCCCTTGAACTCTGAAACTTTGCCTTTATAACTCTGAAACTATTGTTCTGCACTCTGAAACTTTGACTTTCCATTCTGAGTTTTAAACTAACGCTTTTAAATCTAATACTTGGTATTCCTTTTACTATTTACGGCTTATATCTGAGACTATACTTCCAGCAAATCATAGAAAGTACGCTCATCTATGATTTCTATATCTTGCCCCTCAAGTTTTAACTTTTCTGCTTTCTTATGCTTTGAAGACTTCTCACCTTTAAGAATTGCATTGTAATCATTATCCCCAAGTATTAGATAGTTAGTCTGCTTAGTCACACTATTATCTAAGACACCGCCGAGATTCACTACAATCTGCTTAGCATCCTTGCGAAGCATTTTTCTCAAGCTTACCAGTGAAAACAACGTGCCGATTATAGAAAAACCCATCTTTATCAACAACCACTTCATCAGGCTTAATTTCTTTGATATCTATCCCTTTACCACTGTGACTTCCACTGGCGATCCATAAATCTTCAATGACTAGATTCTTCTCAACCATGCATGATTTAACAGCATCATATAATTCTTTCGTTGATGTGCAGTCTGATAAAGCACGGTGTTCATTATTGTGTAAGCCTAAGTAGTCAGTTAAATCAGAAAGCCTGTGATGCTTCAACTCAGGATACAGTTTACGAGCAAATTGCATCGTATCCATATACCGGTTAGTCAGTTGTTCATTAAAACCTTCATTCAAAAAGCGCATATCAAAAGAAGTATTATGCCCAAGAATAATATCCTCACCAATAAATGAAAGCACAGCCGTTTTCACATCAGCGATAGACGGCATACCTTCCAGCATTTCATTAGTTATTCCTGTTAACGCTGTAATAAAACCATCTACTCCGGTACTCGGCTTAACCAGCTGATCATAACGGTCTACTATCTCATTGTTCCTGACCCTTAAAATACCAATTTCAATAATTTCATCGTAATACGCAGATAAGCCGGTCGTTTCGGTATCTAGCACACAATAATCATCAATAATCTGCCTAGTATAATTAGTATTCCTACTATACATAAAATACCCCCAACCCCAAAAACCGATTATTATAATCTAATTATAAAGAAGAACTTTACGCTAGCAACTCATATCACAATTTTTCTTAAAACAATATTATCGATATTCCCAAATCACTTAAAACTACAATTTTTCAAAAAATATTCAACCCACCCTATACCAAAATCGCTAACATACTACAAGCAAACCGCACATAAACAGGTGGGTGCAGGGTGGGTGCAAAGTGGGTGCACTTTTTAACGTTATCCATCCTGTGCACTCGACCCTAGAGCGTTGATATGTTTCCTCAAACAGCAAAATCACGCTCAAAAACCGCGCCAACCCAGCTTACAGTCGCCATACGCTAAACCTTTTAACGATAGTTCTCGTTAAGCCTTGCTACACAAGGGCAAATTTGCACCCACCTAATCAGCCTTTGACATCAATACAACACTCTCGACGTGATGAGTTTCCGGATATAAGTCGAATGCGCGCAAAGACTGAACGCTGTAGCCAAGCTCACTAAACGTGCCAACATCGCGAGCAAGACTAGTCGGATCGCAGGCAACGTACACAACAGCTCTTGCTCCAGACTTCGCAATCTGCTTACAAACTTGAGCTTTAGCACCAGCGCGCGGAGGATCCAACACAACAACATCTGGATGCGCAAATCGGCGCACAATTTTAGACGATTTACTCGCCTTAAACACCTGCGATTCAAGCGTTTGCGCAACATCCCCTTCAAGCGCTTCAACAATATCTCTGCTAAGCCCTGCGCGCCCAATGTTTCGCCTTGCGTTCTTTACAGCAATCGGCGCACCCTCAATACTAAGCACGCGCGCTGGCTCTGCAGAACCAAAAGTGCCAGTAGTACCAAGAGCACCCACAGCACTAGAAGAATCTCCTCCAACATTAGCCAAAGTCGCAAGCGGAATCGTAAACAAACCCGATCCAGAATACAAATCCCACAAAACCGTATTCTTAGTACGACCACCAAGCGCAGAACGAACTAATCCCAAAACGTAGTTCACCAAATGCTCTGGAGCTGCGCGATGAATCTGCCAAAAACCGCGGGCGTCAACATCGTAATCAAAAGTACGCATACGCGATGAATCTCCATCAACAGCAACGCGTACACTCTCACTCAACAATGCCGATCCTGCAACCAACTCATCATTTACTATAAGCGCATAATTTTCGCCAATCGCACTAAGAAGCGCAGCCTTATCATTAAAATCAAAACCATCAACTCGAGGCTCTGGAACAGCAAGACGAATTTGCGCATTTGGCGAGAAAGAACGATTCCACAAGTCCAAAGAATCCGCAACAGCCAAAACCGCGCGCGACGCAAGTGGCATAGTATCAATCGCAATGCGATCATGCGACTCGCGCTTACGCATAGACAATCGCCCTTCATCATCCGCAACCAACTCCATGCGCGTACGCCAATTAAACCCGTTAAGCTCCTCATCCCCCGGCATGCGCTCAACAGTAATATCGCTATCCGCAATATCCATATGCGCTAAACGCTGGAATTGATTGGCAATTACGGACGCCTTCCAACGAATCTGCCCAGGCAAAGAAACATGAATTAAATCCGCGCCACCAACTCCGCCACCCTGAGCCAAAGGACCAGCGAGCTTCCATTGCGGCTCTACACGATCAGCGCTAGGCTCCAAAACTTCCACAACTTCCCCAGTAAAAAAGTGCGCTTTTGCACGCATCGGCTCATCCATGCGCACAACAACCAGCTCACCAGGTAGCGCAAATCGCACGAATACAACGCGTCCGTCAAGATGACCTACGCATCTTCCTTGATCCGCATAACGCTCGATTCGCATCGTCACTTGCATAAACTACCCCTTAGTTTTGCGTTTTGTTAAGCCAATTCGCTAACACTGATTTTTGTTAAGCTGATTTTACTTCACTTGAATTTACATCGTTTTTATCTTCGTCAATCTGATTTTCTTCACGATAATTTTCTTCGCGATTTTTATGATGAAGACGCATAAACGGCGTTGCAATAATCAAGTAAGAAACCCAAATTGCGAGCGCCCAGAATGGCAATCCCATAAGCAATCGAACAGTGCCGAGCCAGACAACGTGATTCGTCAAATATAATGGCACTTGCAAAACAAGCCTCAGAGCAAAAACACCAATCCACAATCCAGTAACATACATGTATGCACGCTTAAGCGGCTTATAATCAAGCCATTCGTGCAGCCACTCGCCAAAATTTTCCGTAGGCATTTTGCGAATCGATTCAATCACAAGCCCAAGCGCTGGCACGCGCACAATCAGCGAAATCGCAAGAAGCGCACCATACACAGCGTTTGTAATAAAGCCCATCATGTAGTAGTCGCGAGCTTGATGACTCGTCCACACCCAAATAAGGCAAATCCCTACAGAAACCAACCCACTTAGAGCACCCATAATCGACTGGCGTTGAATCATGCGCGCCACAACTTGCAAAACTGCAAGAGCTGCAGACGCAATAACCGTTGTTTGTACGTTTCGCGTTACAACAAAGCAAATAACAAACAGCAAGCCTGGCAGCATGGATTCAATTACGCCTCGAACTCCTCCAAGGGAGTCAATAACAGAAAACGTGTTTCCTTCAGATCCAATAGAAGCCAAAGAGGCTAATCCTGAGCGTTTTTTGCCGCGCGAATCTTTTTCCAAGACAATATCCTTTGCTGCCTGACTTTTACTATCGACTCTTAACTATCGACTCTTAACTATCTGATTTCAGAAAACATTGGTCCACGAGTTAGCGTGGTTTTGACTTCTACTTGCTGATCTGCACCAAGTGGACCCTTTGGACGACCTAGATTTTCTTCAGAATCGTCAGAACCAGCAGAACCATCTTTACCTGCATTACTTGGAGCAACCAAATCGTGCATTGGAATCATATCTCTAGGAGCAAGTGGCTCTGTTCCGCGGTCTATAACAATATCACTAAACCACTTGTTAAGAAGCACAGTCTCTTCGCTTGTTTTTTGCGACTCTAAAGCAGCACTCCCAGAAAACACTCCGCGAAGCATCCAACGCGGACCATCCACACCAACAATTCTAGTTTCCACTGTCTTATCGTCAACCTTGACTGGAAGTATGAGTTCCTTGCCAAAAACTCCATTCGCTTCCCTAGCATTAGAGTTTCCCTTAAGCAAATCCGCACGAACTTCACTCCATATTCCTTCTGTTTTAGGAGCTGCAAATGCTTCAACCTCAATGCTAGAAGATTTATATGTAACAGTTATGCCAAGAACTTGACCAGTTTCACGCTGCTTTTTTACTCGCAACTCTATACCTTGTAAATATGGTATATATATGGAGCCGAAATCAACATAAGTACCTAAATTAGGTAGTTTCTCATCAGACATGTCCCATGGACCTCTAAGACTTCCGCGTCCTAAGTACGTGTCTGCATCATATCCGCCTGCAGTCAGATCGCTTAGAGCGGAATTTTGGGATTGAAATTCTGCAAGATTCTCAGCATCATCTTTGGCAGCTTTCGACTTGCGCTTGGATTTAAACCATCCCATGGCTCCTCTTTTCTAATGGATTCTTCTTAATAAGCTCTAATTGCCATTTTTCGATGAATACTTTACATATTTCTAATGGCTATTTTTACTCAACTTCACCAGCCTATCACAAGCAAAGCAAAATCACACATTATATTTTATGTTTAAAGCAGCATGGTCAGACCAGCGAGAATCGTAGCTTTGAGCACGATCAATCACGAATCCGCACGCAGTTTCTGCAATTTCAGGTGTTGCAAACTGATAGTCTAATCGCCATCCAACGTTATTATCAAAAGCTTTACCTCGTTGACTCCACCAAGTGTATGGTCCTTGAATATCGCCAGCAAGCATACGCATAACGTCCACAAATTCATACTCGTTAATCCAACGATCAATATAAGCGCGTTCCTCTGGCAAAAATCCAGCACTTTTCTCATTCGCTTTAGCGTTTTTAATGTCAAGAGGCGTGTGTGCAATATTAAAATCACCGCATAAAATCGCCTGATTTCCGCCACTTGCAGCAATATCTCTAAGCTCCCCTAATCGCTTTAACATAGTATCTAGAAAGCGGAATTTTTGCTGCATTTTCTGTGGATCATCAACGTTTCCAGCGTGAACATACACAGATGCAACAGTAATATCATACCCTTGCGGAGTATGTACGTCGGTTTCTACCCATCGCCCAGAATCAACGTCTTCACTTAAACCAGGCAAACCGTAACGCTGCTCTACAACTGGCAAAGTCGTTACAAGCGCCACACCAGCTCTACCTTTTATTTCACAAATCTGATTTGTAACAGAAAATCGCCTGTCATTTTGACCAGATTCACCACTTTTAGACGTATACAAATCCTTGATTTTACTCATAATCGGATCAATCGCATCTTGCGGAGCGCGAACCTCTTGCATACACCACACATCTGGCGTGTGATCTTGAACCCAATCGAGCATCCCCTTGCGCCAAGCCGCACGAATCCCATTCAAATTTGAAGTCGTAATTGTAATCATAAGTTCCACTCTAATATGCACACAACACAAAGTACGCAAAAATAAAGGTGCAGAAGTTTTGACTCCTACACCTTTATTTTAAATTTAAATTTATTTTAAATTTATAGTTTATAAGACACTAGTTTTAAGGCCCATAAACCAGCTTGCGACTAATCCAAGCCAAGTTCCAAATTTCCACCTGGAATTGCATCGAGAAGATCGCGAGTGTACTCCTTTTGAGGATGATCAAACACTTCGTCGGTTGTAGCATGCTCAACAAGTTTGCCATGTTGCATAACAACAACCTCGTCCGCAATCTGACGAACAACAGCCAAATCGTGAGTGATGAACAAGTAGCTTAATCCTCGCTCCGCTTGCAAATCGTTAAGCAAATGCAAAACCTGATCTTGCACAAGCACATCCAAAGCAGACACAGCTTCGTCGCAAACGATTACATCCGGATCCAATGCCATAGCACGCGCAATCGCAATGCGCTGACGCTGTCCGCCTGAAAGCTCGTTCGGGAAGCGAGTCATAACAGAAGCAGGCATACGAACCATGTCCAAAAGCTCGCGCACACGATTCTGTCTACTCTTTTTATCGCCAATCTTATGAATTCGCAAAGGCTCTTCAATAGAACGATAAATCGAATACATTGGGTCTAGCGAACCATAAGGATTTTGGAATACTGGCTGCACATGTCGACGGAAGTCAAGCAAATCAGCACCCTTGAAATCAGCAATATTCTTGCCTTCGTAAGTAACTGTTCCACTTGTTGGATTTAGAAGTCGCAAAACCATGTTTGCAACAGTAGACTTACCAGAACCAGACTCACCCACGATTGCCAACGTTGTTCCGCGCTTAATCGAGAACGAAACATCGTCAACAGCCTTGAAAAGCTCCTTCTTGCGCGGAAGCTTAAACTCTCGGGTTAAGTGATCGACTGTAATAATATGCTCGCTCTTTTCAAGAGCTTGCTCGCCTACTACGTGATGCTCAAGCAAATTATCCGCGTTACCACCATGCTCCTTAACGGAAATGATTCGTTGAGAAGCAAGACTTGGAGCGGCAGCAACAAGTCGCTTAGTATAAGGATGCTGAGGATGCTGCAAAACGTCCAAAGATGGACCAGATTCAACAACGCGACCCTTATACATAACAACAACGTGCTGTGCGCGAGCTGCAGCCAAACCTAAATCGTGAGTAATAAAGAGCACAGAAGTGCCGAGAGAATCAGTAAGCGTATGCAAATGGTCAAGAATGCGCTTTTGCACAGTAACGTCGAGTGCGGAAGTTGGCTCATCTGCAATAAGCAAATCTGGGCGGCACGCAAGGCCAATCGCGATTAACGCGCGCTGACGCATACCGCCGGAAAACTCGTGTGGGAATTGCCTTGCGCGAGTTGCTGCATCTGGCAAACCAGCTTCATCAAGCAAACCAGCAATGCGGTCTTCAACACTTGCTCCAATAACATACTTTTTTGCGATTTCCCAAGCTTTGTCGTCGTCTACGCCATACTTGATTAAATCGTCTGCAACGCGCCAACGAGTTTCGGAACCTGGAACCCACTCTTTTTTGTAGTATTCCATAGCTTCATTAAACTTTTCGGCATTTGTTTGCTCACTAAGACCAACCTGCGCCAAAGCTTGCTTTGCAGCGTCCAATAATGCGCTCAGTTCTTTAGAGCCAAGGAAGATTTCATCTTCATTGCTTTTGACTTCTACAGCGTCTCCTGCTAAAGCTTCTGCAAGTGCGGAGCGCTTCTCATGACTAACGTCAACGCCATTTGCAAGAAGAGCCTCTTTAACTTGAGTTCCAATTCGCCAAACAGGATTAAGGTTGCTCATAGGGTCTTGCGGAACCAATCCCATTGCTGTACCGCGCAAAGCCGCATAATCTTTAGGCTTTAGATTACTTATTTCTTGACCTTTAAGCTTAATAGAACCACCCGTAACGTGACCTGTTCCTGGAAGCAAGCCTAAAACCGCCATTGCAGAAGTTGACTTTCCAGAACCAGATTCACCCACGATTGCAACCCATTGACCTGGGTAAACGTTGAAGCTCGCATCGCGAACAGCGTGTACGGCTTTTTTAGAATCCGTTGTAAAGTCAACTTGAAGATTTTTAACTTCCAGCAAAGGACCCTGCTCACGTTGCATTGCAAGGGTATCTACATTTTTACGTGTTGCTGTGTTCATAATCACTATTCCTCCACGCTAACTTACGCCTTACGGCTCTTTGGATCCAACGCATCTTTTACGGCGTCGCCCATCATAATAAAGGCGAGAACAGTAATAGCGAGCGCAATAGACGGATAGAACAAAACTTCTGGATTTGTAGTAAGAACATTCCTAGCGGTAGAAATATCTACACCCCAGCTAACGGTCGTAGTTGGCAAACCAATACCAAGGAAGCTAAGTGTTGCTTCCAAAACAATGTAAGAACCAAGGGATGTTGTTCCTACAACAATGATTGGGGCCAGCGAGTTTGGAATAATATGACGGAAAAGATTACGCATTGGAGTTGAACCTAAAGCTGTAGAAGCCGTATTAAACTCAAGATTCTTGGATTCCATAACGGCACTTCTTGCGATTCGAGCAACGCCTACCCATCCAAAGAGAACCATAACAAACACGATTTTCCAAATCGACTTAGATGTGCGGAACATTTGCAAAACTAAGTCGATTGCACCCAACAGCATTGGTAGAGCCAGGAAGATATCGGTGATTCGGCTAAGAACCGCATCAATCCATCCGCCAAAGAATCCAGCCAAAGCTCCAATTAGCGAACCAACTAACACCACTAAAGCCGTTGCGAGCAAGCCAACGCTTAAAGATGTACGTGTTCCATATACAACTCGAGCGTAAATATCGCATCCTTGCATGTCGAATCCAAACGGATGTGCAGCAGAAGCTGGCTCAAGCGAATGCTCCAAAACACAGTAATTAGGATTGTGCTTTGTGAGAGCGCCTGGGAAGAGCGCAACAAAAATAATTGCAATAATCAAAATTGCAGAAACAATAAACAATGGATTTCTGCGCAAAGATCTCCAAGCATCAGCCCACATGCTTGTAGCTGGAGCAGATTCGTCTACAGAATCAACTTCTTGAAGAGGCGTATCGTCAAGAGGAGCAACATAGCGTTCCTGACCTGGCAATGTGTTGTAATTTGCATTATTTGTAATCAAATTATCTTCCATCAAATTATCTTCCATAATGTGCTCTCCTTACGCGTAGCGAATGCGCGGATCTAGAGCCGCGTACAACATGTCAACAAGAAGATTGCTGACTACAAATATCAACATAAGAAGCGTAACTATAGAAACAACAAGGTTTCCTTCTCCTTTTAGTATTCCCTGATACGTAAGGAATCCAACGCCATGAATGTTGAAGATTGTTTCCGAAATCATTGCGCCGCCCATAAGAGCGCCCAAATCTTGACCTAAGAATGTAACAACAGGAATAAGCGAGTTACGCAAAATGTGTCGAACAATAACGGAGCCTTCTTTTAAGCCCTTTGCGCGAGCCGTGCGCACGTAATCAAGCGATATGTTTGACGAAATTTCCGACCTTGTAAGTCGAATAATATACGCCATTGACACGGATCCAAGAACTATCGCAGGAAGAAGAAGATCATAGAATCCAGGATCATTGCTTGCTGTAACAGGCATAATATGCCACTTAACACCAAACACGTATTGTCCAATAAAGCCAGTAACAAATGTTGGCACAGAAATAAGAAGAAGTGATACAACCAGGATTACACTGTCGTACCACTTTCCTTTCTTTAAGCCAGAGATTATGCCGAAAGCTACGCCGAACAAGGCTTCAAAGGCAAACGCCATCAACGCAAGCTTAATGGTTACTGGGAATGCGCGACCAATTTCGTCAATTACTGGCTGACCAGCAAAAGTATGTCCAAAATCAAGAGTAAGCGCATTCTTTAAGAACAACAAATATTGAATAATAAATGGCTTATCCAAGTTATACTCGGCACGAATTTGCGCTTCTACAGCATGGTTAATTGGCTTATCTCCAAACATTGCTTTTACTGGATCTCCAGGCAAAGCAAACACCAAAGCGTATACCAACAATGTTGTGCCGAGAACCACAGGAATCATCTGCAAAACGCGACGCAGAACGTATTTACCCATTGGTTTCTCCTTATATATTTACTTAAAAATTCGCATAGCACACACCCAACTTGTGGCTTGCATATTGATTTAACCCAACCTAAGTAAAAACACAAAGTGCTGCCTCGAACAGCGGATAGAATTTTGTAATTTTATTCGCCATTCGAAGGCAGCAGCACGTTTTTACATGCTATTAAATTATGGTTTATTTTTTAATAGCTACTTGATATTAATAGCTACTTGATTTTTGATCTTTACTTGTGGAGCTTGTAGTAAAGTGGCATATTCTGCCAATCCATTACAAAGCCCTTCAAGCTTGGAACCATAACAGCCTTAGCGTTCGAGTAGAACAGTGGTACGTATGGAAGATCCTCAAGAAGAATCTCGTTAGCTTGCTGATAAAGCTTAGTTGCCTCAGCTTGCTTAGAAGAAGAAGCCTTCTTAAGCAAAGCATCGAACTTAGGATTCTTGTAATCAGCTTCGTTAGAACCATTGCCATCTGCAGCAACGGAAGCAAATTCCTGAGTCAAGTAGTTTTCTGGGCTTGGGTAATCTGGCATCCAGCCTGCACGCCATGCACCTTTAATCTGACGCTGTTCGCATGCGTTACGGAACTCTTGGAATGTTGGAACTGGAGTGGTTTCAGCATTAATTCCAAGATGATTCTTAAGGGAGTTTACAACTGCGTCGAACACAGACTTAGCGTTGCCATCGGCGTTGTAAGTAAAGGTAAGAGGACCATCATACTTAGAGATCTTATCTGCCTTTGCCCAAAGTTCCTTAGCCTTTGCGGCATTAAACTTAAGGTTTTCGTGTCCCTTAAGATCTGCCTTGTAGCCTGGAGTCAAAGGAGAAGTGAACTCGTTTGCAGGAGATGCTGTACTGTTAAGAACCTTCTTGATGATGGTTTCGCGATCGATTGCCATAGAAACAGCTTGACGACGCAAGCGGCCTTCTTCGGTAGTTACATCGAAGTGTGGCAATTTTGCAGGAATACCGAACTGCTGGATTACGGAACCTGGACGGTTGTATGCCTTAACAGTGGTGTCCTTTTGGAAAGTCTTTGTTTCGGTATCTGGAATATTATCCGTCATATCAAGATTGCCAGACTGAACATCGCGGTAAGCAGCGGTGCCGTCGGTGTAAATCTTAAAGGTAACGCCGTCATTCTGAGCCTTGCGTGGGCCATCGTAATCTGGGTTCTTTACAACTTCGATCTGCTTGTTGTGATCCCAAGACTTAAACAAGTATGGTCCAGAAGAAACTGGCTTTTCGCCGTAAGCCTTTGGATTCTTGTAGAAGGACTCTGGAAGAGGGGCGAATGCAAGGTAACCAACCTTAACAGCAAACACAGAATCTGGCTGGTTCAAATCAACAGTAAAGGTGTACTTATCTACAACCTTTAAGCCAGAAAGCTGCTCGTCGCCCTTAGTATCATTCTTCTGCAAGTCTTCGTAGCCCTTAATGGTCTGGAAGAAGGAAGAGCACTTCTGAGCATTCTTAGCGTTTGCTACAAAGCTCCAAGCCTTAGTAAAGCTTTCTGCGGTGATTGGAGTGCCATCGCTGAACTTCTTATCTTTTTTAAGCTTAACAGTGTATTGGGTCGCATCGGCGTTTGGAGTTACGCTCTCGGCATCTTCGTTTACCGTGTTGCCCTTTTCATCAAAAGTGACCAACGTGGAGTTGACCAATACAGCAGGACGAGCACCAGCATTCTCGTTAATGTTTCCTGGAACAAGCTCGTTCTGAGGCTCGGAGTCGTTTACAGTAATAACAACCTTGCCACCATTTGTTTGAGCGGTCTTCGAGGCAGAAGAACCGCATCCACCTAGCAGCATAGCAACCGAGCACGCAGCTGCGGCAAAAAGTAATGCCTTATTCTTCATATGTTTTCTCCTAACGTTGGGTATGGCAGGATTCAATTAAATATCACGAAAAAGTCTCATTACAAGCTTTACAGGCTTTTACAGGCTTAATAAATAAAATCCACCTAGTATTTATTGCCAGATGGATTCTTTGCAAAGCCAATAAGGAGGCCTCTTCGTTGATTAAAATTCAATCATACGGATTTTATTAAACAACGCAAGCTAAAAGTCTAAATGTAAAATTTACTGTTATTTTGTCTATAAATCATAAAAACAACTATTATAATAGAAAAATATTAGATTAAATCGTATTTTAGATGATATTTTGCCAAGTCTTTTACATTTGTATAGATATTACAAAAATGTAAATTTGCACTAGAAATATGTAACAATTATGTTAAACGATGCAAAATATGCAACAAGATATTCAAATATTAATCAAAATAAAAGTGGTGTAAATTCGCACCCAAACGTACGACTCTACACCACTTAATAAATAAAATCAAATGAATATTGAAATTATTTTTAAAATATTTTTATTATATTTTTCACCTATTGGTAAATACTACTCAGCCTCGCTAGCCTGATGTTCAAGAGCAGCCGCCACTAAACCAGCAAACAGTGGATGAGGCTTAGTTGGTCGAGACTTAAACTCTGGATGAGCCTGAGTTGCCACATAGAATGGGTGAACTTCCTTTGGAAGCTCCACAAACTCAGTCAAATTACCATCTGGGCTTTGACCGCTAATACGCAAGCCGGCTTCGCGCAAACGATCTTTATACGCCACGTTCACTTCATAACGGTGACGGTGACGCTCAGTAACATGCGTAGTACCGTAAAGCTCAGCAACAATAGAGCCTTCTTCAAGAAGAGCAGGATAAGAGCCGAGTCGCATTGTGTGACCCATATCTCCCTTACCGTCCACAATATCCTTCTGCTCTTCCATAGTTGCGATTACTGGATCGCCACAATCCTTCTCGAACTCAGTGGAATTAGCATCCTCAAGACCGAGAACGTGACGAGCGTACTCAATAACCATAGATTGCAAGCCAAGGCAAAGACCAAGCGTTGGCAAACCATGCTCGCGAGCGTAACGCAAAGCGCCAATCTTACCTTCAATACCGCGAATTCCGAAGCCGCCTGGAATAACCATGCCATCCATTTGGTCAAGAGCCGCCGCCGCACCTTCTTGAGTTTCGCACTTGTCGGCAGCAACCCAGCGCACGTTAACCTTAGCCCAGTTTGCAAAACCGCCAGCTTTAATAGCCTCAGTAACAGAAAGATATGCATCTGGCAAATCAATGTACTTGCCAACAATTGCAATGTTTAGCTCATGCTTTGGATGATGCACGCGCTCAAGCAAATCTTCCCACTCGTTCCAATCAACATCGTGGAATGGAAGCTCAAGCTCACGCACAACGTAAGCATCCAAGCCCTCGTTGAACAAAATTTTCGGCACATCGTAAATGCTTGGAGCGTCAACGCAGTTCACAACGCCTTCAGCGTCAACATCGCACATAAGCGAAATTTTGTCTTTAATGCCTTGATTAAGCGGACGATCCGAACGCAAAACAAGCGCGTCTGGAGAAATGCCAAGAGATCGGAGCATCATCACAGAATGCTGAGTTGGCTTAGTCTTTAATTCGTGAGCTGCGGCTATATAAGGCACCAAAGAAACGTGCACAAACATGCAGTTTTCAGGACCTAAATCGCGACGAACTTCGCGAGCAGCCTCCAAAAATGGCTGGGACTCAATATCTCCAACAGTACCGCCGATTTCCGTAATAATCACGTCTACATCGTCGCTAGCCTGCGCGCGCATACGCGACTTAATTTCGCCAGTAATATGCGGAATAACCTGCACGCACTGACCCAAATATTCGCCAGCACGCTCCTTACGAAGCACAGACTGATAAATCTGACCAGTTTGTAACATTCGCTTTTTGACTTAAGAAAACATCGAGGAATCGCTCGTAATGACCAATATCAAGATCTGTTTCTGCGCCGTCTTCTGTAACGTAAACCTCACCATGTTGGAATGGGTTCATTGTACCCGGGTCAACATTGATATAAGGATCGAGTTTTTGTTGTAAAACGTGAAGACCACGACTACGCAAAAGTCTGCCTAATGAAGATGCAGTAAGACCTTTTCCGAGGGACGAAACAACGCCACCAGTGACAAAAATATGCTTTGTAATATGCTCCTGAGAGTTACCATGTTTTCTTCTAACCATGGAACTCCATAGTATCTTCGAGCCTCGACTCGGAAGAATAATTGAAAAGTCAAATCAAAGTCAAATCAAATGAGCAACAGCCTCGAGCGCAAGCTTATATCCATACAGTCCCATGCCTGTAATAGTTCCAGTTGCAACAGGACTAATCACGCTTATTTTCCGGAAAGAATCGCGGGCAGAAGGATTAGAAATATGCACTTCCATTAGTGGCACTCCAGCATCTAAAACCATGTGCGCAGCATCCGCGAGCGCATAACTGTAGTGCGTAAAAGCAGCAGGATTCATAACTACTGGCGTATGAGTATCAGCAGCTTCGTGCATCCAATGAACCATTTGCGCTTCGTCGTCGCTTTGGCGAACTTCCACTTGTAAATTAAGCTCTTGTGCCCACTTTTTGCAAAGCGCGCACAACGTTTTAAAATCTTGACTGCCATAAACGTCTGGCTGGCGAACGCCTAATCGCCCCAAATTTGGGCCATTTACTACTAAAACTTTACGGATGTTTATAGTGTTTTCTGCATCTACCATTTTCTAACCTCTAATCTTATTAAACGCTTCGCGAATCGCCTCCAGCGGCGGATTATCTAAGTGAATCGGGTTTCCAATCCCGTCTAAAACAACAAATCGTAAGGTGTTGCCTCTAGCTTTTTTATCTTTATGCATCAAGTCAAGAACCTTAGCAAAAGCATCGTCATTATTGCCGCCGCCATTCCAAGATATTGGCAATCCAAGTGATTTTAAAAGCGAGCGATGATACTCAACGTCTTCTGGACTTAAATAGCCCAAAATTTGCGCAAGGCTCGCCGCAAAAACCATTCCAACAGCAACCGCGTTTCCATGACGCCAAGAAAAATGCTCGATTTGCTCAATCGCATGCCCTAAAGTATGCCCATAATTCAAAAACTCGCGCAAACCTTGTTCTTTTAAGTCGTTAGAAACGTGGTATGCCTTAACGCGCACGCTTTTTTCTATTAGATCGCAAACCATATTATTTAAATCTGCATCGTCTAAAATAGAAGGACCATCAACAGAGCGCAACTTGCTAGCATTTTGAGGATTTTCCAGAATTTTTAAGATGCTAGAATCGCCAATAAACCCTGATTTTGCAACTTCTCCAAGTCCTTCAACAAAAATATCGTTAGGAAGAGTAGAAAACGCGCAAGTATCTGCCAAAACGCCAACAGGAGTGTAAAAACTACCAACCAAATTCTTGCCAGCTGCAGTATTTACACCAGTTTTTCCTCCAGTCGAAGCGTCTACCATTGCAAGAAGCGAAGTCGGGCAATTTACGTAGCGGATTCCACGCATCCAAGTAGAAGCAACAAATCCAGCTAAATCCGTAGCTGCTCCACCACCCAAACCAACAATCGCATCTGAACGCGTAAAACCAGCGTTTGCAAGGCGCGACCACACAAAATCCGCAACCTTAACAGTTTTACCAGCCTCTGCGTCTGGAATAAGAATATCGAAAACATCGTAGCCAGATGCGCGCAAAATAGATCTTGCTTTATCGCTATGTCTTTGAACAGGCTGAGTGTGAATTAAAGCTACTCGAACAGGCTGTTTTCCAAGCATTTGAGGTAAAAGACTCATAGCGCCTGCGCCAATATGAACATCGTAATCTTCAATACCTTTACCATCTACATGAACGATTCGTTGCATAATCATATCTTTTACCTTTCTTGCGGCAGGTTTTGGCGTTAATCCGTAAACGCGAGCGTGTAAATTCGCCACTTTGCAAAACACAGGATCACGCTTATCAAACAAATCCATCCATCGTTTTGCGCCATCTTCGCCGCTTAACATAGGACGATTAGAATTCCAGCTTACGCGCTCAATTGCATCACTTGCATTTACTTGCAAATACACAACACGACCGCCTAGCTTTGTATATTTTCTTAAGACATCTTGCGTCTCCTTACGCATTGGAGCACCGCCACCTAGGGCGACTATTGGGGCGGATTGCTCAAAATATGGGAAAATAGCATCTCTAACAATTTGAGTTTCAATATCTCTAAAAGACTCTTCGCCAAAATCCTTAAAATATTGAGCAATCGGCATATTGATTTTTTGCTCAATTAAATCGTCTGTATCTATAAAAGGAACATTCAAAATATGCGCTAATTCCTTGCCAACACGCGTTTTTCCAGCTGCAGGCATGCCGATTATAACGGCTAACGGCATTTGAGTTTGCGATACATCTTGCGAAATGTCTTTCAAAGAATCTCTAAGCGAATCTGGCAAGGAATCATGCAAAGAATCTTCTTCGCTCATCTCATATGCTCTTTCCAAGATTGAACGTAATTTATAGCATTTCTAGCGGTTTCTTCTAGCGAATCTCCACCAAACTTTTCTAACGCATACTTTGCAAGCGTTAATCGAACCATTGCCTCTGCAACTACAGAAGCAGCTGGGACAGCCGTAAAATCGGAGCGCTGATTAATTGCCTGCGCTGGCTGGCCAGTAAGCACATCTACCGTTCGCAAAGCGCGAGGAATGGACGGAATCGGCTTCATTGCAGCGCGCACGCGAATTATCTCTCCATTTGACATTCCGCCTTCAATTCCTCCAGCACGATTGCTAAGGCGCGTGATTTTGCCATCTTCGCCTGTTACGATCTCGTCGTGAGCAACCGAGCCAGGGCGATTTGCTTCTTCGAAACCGTCTCCAATCTCCACGCCTTTAATAGCTTGGATTCCCATAAGCGCCGCAGCCAGTGCCGCATCCAAACGGCGATCCGACTCTACATACGTTCCAACTCCAGCAGGCATGCCGTATGCCAAAACCTCTACTACGCCGCCAAGCGTATCTGCATTTGCTTTTGCTTCATCAATACGAGCAACCATGCGAGCTTCGGCATCTTTATCTAGAGTACGAACTGGCGAAGCATCCAACGCATCAACATCGTCTGGAGTTGGTAGGGGTAAACTTTTGCTTACATATTCGCCGCCGATTCCAATAACGTGCGCAACTGTGCGCACACCCAACGCTTGGTGCAAAAACGCATCAGCTACAGCGCCTAAAGCCACGCGGGAAGCCGTTTCCCTAGCGCTCGAACGCTCCAAAATCTCGCGAGCATCACTAAAACCATATTTACGCATGCCCGTTAAATCCGCATGCCCTGGGCGAGGCCTAGAAAGCGGCGCGTTACGACCTTCCACACTTAAATCATGGTCTAACGGGTCTGCGCTCATCACTTCCACCCACTTTGGCCACTCACTATTTGCGATTTCTATAGCAATTGGAGACCCAAGAGTAACACCGTGGCGAACGCCTGTAAGCAAACGCACTTTGTCTTGCTCAAACTTCATTCGCGCTCCGCGACCATATCCAAGTCGTCTACGCGCAAGAGCAGAAACAATGTCTGCGCTAGTAATCTTAACTCCTGCTGGCACGCCTTCAATCATTGCCACCAGTGCTTCACCATGCGACTCCCCTGCCGTTTGCCATCTAAGCATGCCTTCTCCAATCGCGTTGTGCGTTATATTTATTGTTATACTTCTTGCACTTAATACTGTATTTTATTTTAAATCAATACTAGATTCTAAATTCTTTATTTTACTAACAACTAAGTATTGCTAATAATCTATGAAATAAATCGCAAAAAGCCTTTAACCACATTGAGTAAAATTTGTTGCAATGCTTTCCTATTTAGCGTTGTAGGAGGGCTGGCTAATTCTTGTCTCACAACGCTCCGCCTATTACGTGTAGTTTGTTGTTGCTGTTGTTCCGATTTGGCTTTGATTTTGTTTTTTGAGTTGAAGTTTGTTTGTAGGCGTGTGCCATTGGATTATTTGGTATCGGCTGCCGCTCTTATACTGTTCGACCAAGAATCACACAGCCCTCTTACGTGCTTGAACAATTGCGTAGTTTTCATCACCGAGATTCTCGATTTTTTCTTGCTGCTTCAGCGAATCACCATTTCATGCTGAGGTTCGCTTCATTCGCTGCGAAAAATCTCGAATCTCTACCTAGCTTGGCGTATTTGTGTAATTACAAAAAACCGCAAAGCATAACGGCGATTATGGAAGATGCAGCTAATACGGGTACAAACGGGATTTTATTTTGTTCATTTTGCACAAGATGCCCGCGGAAAAATCGCAAGCAGACTTTAGAGCAGATTTTCCACACTAAAATCCAAATTAATCCAAATATTCCGATTGATGCAAACCAGTAGATTATGCAATCAAATCCAAATAGCGCCAAAGCTTGAGCGATCATAGAAGCGCATGTAACATCGCCAAATCCAAGTGCTCCGCGCACGCAAAGTTTTTGCACCAAAACGTAGAATGCAAAAACTGATACTGCAAAAAGCCAGCCACGTAAAAGAAAATTAACATTATGAAAAGTAATCAGCGAAAAAATAAGGTTAGCGGCAGATTGCGCAAAAGCAGCTAGTACAACCCAAAGTCTAGGCACAATACGGCTTGTTAAATCCGTCGCACACACTGCAATCATGCATATAAGCGTTGGTGTTGCAAATAAACAAGTAACAATAAACTGACTCATTTGATTATGCTAAATAAGCGAAAATTGCATTGCAACAAATTTCACTCAATGTGGTTAAAGGCTTGTGTGGTTATGCAGATTGCACCAAGTATGGTAGAGATTCGAGATTTTTCGCACTGAATGAGATGAACCTCAGCATCTTTGATGGTGATTCATCGAATGAAGAAGAAAAATCGAGAATCTCGGTGATTAAGTGGTACGCAATTGTTAAAGATATTCAGAAGGTTTGATGTATTTCTATACGAGCAATAAAAGAGGAGCGTAGCGACGGGACTTGCGAGGAGAGAAATACTCAAACCTCGCGCAACACTAGGTAAGGAAAATCGTTCGCACGCTCTAAGCGCGCGAACGTCTTCGCTTGCGTTGAAAGCACACTGTGCTTTCAACCTTAAGCAAGCTCAGCGCTCCGAATTACCTTCGCGCGCTACGCTTTAAGCGCGAAGGTAGGTCGTCGCGCTAGTTGGCGTTTTCGTTAGAACGCTTATACTCGTCGCGAATCTTCAAGAAATCATCGTAGTTATCCGCAAACTTAGTTTCGCCGGTCTTTAAGTTAGTGGTAACAAAATAAATCCATGATCCTTTTTCTGGATTAATCGAAGCCAGAATAGCATTATCTCCAGGAATACTTATAGGAGTAGGCGGCAATCCTTTGCGAATCCTAGTGTTGTATGGATTACTTGCATCATCTAATTGTGCTTGCGTAAGGTTGATTGCCTTAATTCCAATACCGTAAGCAACCGTAGTGTCCATTCCCAAAGGCATGTCTTTAGCTAAACGGTTTAATATTACGCGCGAAACTTTACCATAGTATTCACGATTATTTACTTCCGCTTCCGCAATAGACGCAATTTTGAGAATATCTTGACGCAGTTTTCCTTTAGGAACTCCCAATGAATCAAGTTTCTGAATACGCTTATCTACCATTTTGGCAAGTATTTTAGTAGCAGATTTCATGGATTTTACGTTGTAAACTCCAGGCTCCAACCATCCTTCAAAACTTCCGCCCGCTTCTGGCGGCAAAATCCCCGCTCCGTCTGTTTTTTGAATCGCGTTAAATTGAGCAATGTCAATTCCAGAGATTTGTGCAGCCTTACGAATAACGTCTGTTGATCGTTCTCCTGCTTTAACGTCTAAGAATCCGCCTGCTTTACTTTGATCTGAAAGAATATTTACAACATCAATTGAGTTCATATACTTTTTAAGCGCATAAATTCCTGGGTATAAAATCTTGTTGTTCGCAGCAACAATATTAGAAAAAGTTGATTGTGACTTTACAACTTGCGCTTTAACAAGATTGTTCCCAACTTCTACAGATCCTTGACCTGGCTCAATCGTAAACTCAACGAATCCGTTTCCAGGTCCTGGCCAATCGTCCATAATCGTAGACTGATTGTTGGTTTTTATGTAAACCGCAACCCTATATAATCCATACCCAACAATGAACATGAGTGCAAAAACTAGTACAAGCATAAATGCGATTATGCGGTTTCTTTTATTTTTGCGATTCTTGCGCGCGGTTCTTGCTTTTCTCGATTTTGGCGGAATAGGAGGATGGGAGGAATCGTGGCTCCATTTAGCGTTTTGATTGAAAAAATCGTCTATATTCTCACTCATTAAACGCTTCCTTCCTAATGCAGTCGATTTGCGAATTATTTTGCGAATTATTTTGCGAATTGCTTAAATCTTTTATTGCGATTTGCGAATTGCTTTCTATATTTTTGCAAACATTCTTATAATCGTCAATCGCAGATTGCAAAATCAACACTGCCGATTGCTGATCTACCATAGGACGATGCTTTTTAGTAGAAAAATCAGCATCTAACAGTTGTTTATGAGCTGTAACTGTTGTTAGTCTCTCGTCTTTAAAAACGACTTCTGGAATAAAATCGAGAGACCAATCTCCATAATCAAAAAGCGACTTCATTCTTTTGACTAAATTAGTACCCCAACGACGCGCTTTTTTAGCAGATTTTCCTTCAGTTCCGTCTAATTGCAAAGGAAGACCTATTACAACACGACTAACACTATTATCTTCGATAATGTTTAAAACATCTTCAATCGCATTAAACGAATCACCATAGGATTGAATATTACCGATTGGGTGAGCAAAAGTCAGCTCAGGGTCGGACTTAGAAAGCCCAACCCTGGCATCTCCTAAATCAATACCTAACCACACCATGAATTTTATGCTGCTCTTGGTAAAGATTATATCGTTTTGTTTTAAGCGTGTAGCTACGCACTAGTCGAGCTTAGCCACTTCGCTCTTAACAGCCTCAAGCGCTTCGTCAATCTTAGAAGCATCAGTTCCGCCGCCTTGAGCGAAGTCTGGCTTTCCTCCGCCGCCACCGCCAAGAATCTTGGAAGCAGTACGCACAAGATCGCCAGCCTTGGCACCTAGATCACGCGCGGCGTCGTTAGTCGCCACCGCCACCATTGGACGATCCTCTTCATTCACGCCACACAGCGCCACAATCACAGGAGCATCCTCACCTAAGCGAGAACGAACATCCAGTGTTGTTTTGCGCAATGCATCGAAGGAACCAAAGTTTCCAACATTCTTTACAGCAAGCTTAACCGTTGCGCCACTTTGTTTAGCCGCCTCAACCAATTCTGGAACAGCATCGTTAAGCTGAGCCTCATACACCGAAGAAAGCTTGCGGTCTGAATCCTTCATCTTGTTGAGCAAGGACTCCAAGCGCTCAGCTAACTCATCTGGGCGTGCATTAACCATGCCAGCAAGTTGCGCCACCAAAGCGTGCTCACGAGCACCATATTCATACGCCTCTTCGCCGCAAAGCGCGTCGATTCTGCGAACACCAGAGCCAATGGAAGACTCGGAAAGGATTGTAACCATACCAATCTTTCCAGTGCTCTTAGCGTGAGTACCACCGCAAAGCTCGCGGCTCCAACCGTCGCCAATCTCAACAACGCGCACAATATCACCGTACTTTTCGCCGAACAAGTGCATTGCTCCAAGCTTGAAAGCGTCATCGATTGGCATTTCCTTTGGAACAACCTGCAAATCGTCACGAATACGCTCGTTTACGCGAGCTTCTACACGCAGCAGCGCATCCTTATCAACAGCCTTTGGCCACTGGAAGTCAAAGCGCAAACGATCTGGATCAACTACAGAACCGCGCTGAGTTGCCTGCGGACCAAGCTCTTCGCGCAAAGCCTTGTGAAGAGTATGCGTAGCAGTATGGCTTCGAGCCAAAGCAGCACGGCGCACCTGATCAATATTCGTGTTCACTGGAGCACCAACACTCAAAGTGCCTTCAGTAAGTCGGCAGCTGTGAACAATCAAATCCTTGATTGGACGCTGAACATCGTCAACTTCCAAAATCGCGCCGTCGTCGGAAATAATCTCACCCTGATCAGCAATCTGACCACCGCGCTCAGCATAGAATGGCGTGCGATCAAGAATAACTTCAACGTTTGCAGGAGCGCTAACACTTTTAACAGCACCCTTACCGGCTTCAACAATTGCCAAAACGTTTGAACGGCTGGAGAAATCTGTGTAACCGAGGAAGTCGATTGGCTTTTCAAGCTCCTTCTTAATATCGTCATAAACGCTAACATCCACATTGTGACGCTTCTTCAAAGCATCAGCGCGAGCGCGACCTTTCTGCTCGCTCATAAGCTCGCGGAACTTAGCTTCATCAACCTTAACACCCTGCTCAGCAGCCATCTCCAAAGTCAACTCGATTGGGAAGCCGTAAGTATCATGCAAAGTAAATGCGTCGGAACCACCAACAATAGGGTCATCCTTGTGTTCTTTCTTAGCTTTTTCAACAGCCAAGTCAAGAATAGTTGTGCCCTTTTCAAGAGTTCTGCGGAACGCGTCTTCTTCACCATATGCAGCTTCGCTAACCTCGTGGAAAGTGTTGTTAAGCTCTGGGTAGCTTGGTTCCATTGCAGCCTTAGAAACTGGGAACAAGGTTGTAAGAACTGGGTCCTGAACGCCGAGCATGCGCATTGCGCGAACGGTTCTGCGAAGAAGACGACGAAGCACGTATCCGCGTCCAACGTTACTTGGGCGCACACCATCGCTCATAATCATCAAAGCGGAACGCACGTGATCTGCTACAACGCGGAAACGCACATCAGCATCATTATTATCGCCGTACTTTACACCGCTAAGCTTTTCTGCAGCTTCAATAACTGGATAAACTTCGTCTGTTTCGTAAATATTTTCCTTACCTTGCATAAGGTAAGCCAAACGTTCCAAACCTGCGCCGGTATCGATATTCTTCTGGTCAAGCTCACCAACAATATGCAAATCAGTCTTAGACTTTACGTTATCTACCTGGAAGTTTTCGAAGACCAAATCCCAAATCTCAATGAAACGAGATTCGTCAGCAGCAGGACCGCCATCCTTACCGTATTTAGGACCGCGATCAACGTAGATTTCGGAGCATGGGCCGCCAGGACCAGGACCACCAGTGGTCCAGAAGTTATCTTCCATACCGAAAACTTGCATGTGCTCTGGGTCGAAGCCTTCGTTCTTCCAAATTGCGCGAGCTTCATCATCGTCGGTATAAGTAGTTACCCAGAGCTTTTCAGGGTCAAATCCGTATCCGCCCTTATCTTGCGGAGTTGTTAAAAGCTCCCAAGCGTAGTGAATCGCTTCTTCCTTAAAATAATCGCCAAACGAGAAGTTACCAACCATCTGGAAGAACGTGCCGTGACGAGTAGTTTTGCCGACTTCGTCAATATCAAGAGTACGCACGCACTTCTGGTTAGACGTCATTCTGCGAGAAGGAGGCGTTTGCTCTCCCAAAAGATAAGGTATGAATGGAACCATGCCTGCAATCGTGAAAAGCGTCGTTGGATTTGGTGAAATCAGCGATGCTGAAGGCACGACCATATGACCATGATTACCAAAGTAGTCAAGATAACGCTTTGCAATTTCTGCTGTGCGCATAGGTACGAACTCCTTGTGTTATATTAAAACGCCATGCAACAGGGCGGCACAAAAGAATATCATACCATCATGCTTTAAGGCGCGAGTCGCAGAATGATTAATCTGCAAGACCAATTTTTGATTATAAAACTTTACCTATAAAAACTTTAGTTATAAAAAACTTTCAAGACTTATTAGCAAGCTTATTTTATTTAGCATACTTATTAGCATACTTAGAATTAAGCTGCGACTCGTGAGTTTTTCTGCTGGAATTAAAATCCTTAAATAAAGACAAAATCGTGGTTAAAGTAAGATTCTTCGGATCTTTATCAAAGAAAAAATCTCCAACACTTTCTGGGAATTTTCCTTTAATATAAGCGCGAGCCTTAGTAACAGACATCACGCCTATTACTATTCCTACGCAAAGCCAGAATAAACGCTTAAACATCACTCCCCCTTAGACTCACTCGACTCACCAGAATTAGCTGCGTGGCGTGCAGAAGATTCTGAAAAATCCGTTGGAACTGTAGGCTTATTGAAGAATGCGTTAATAGTGTCCTTAAGAGCATATCCAGCTGCAGCAATCTTAATAATAGGTTTTCCAAGAAAAGCACCATACAAATCTGTAAGAGCACCAACATTAGTCGCAGTGGTGCGAGCAGCATCCGTAACAGCATTAACATCTTCTAAGGTTTTGTTTACTTGCTTTACTGTAGTAACAGACTCATCAATAGCAGGCAAAGCATGTTCACCTGATTCCTTAACGGTTTGAGCAATCTGATTAAACATCTTACCCAACCTAATCAGAGGATAAATCATAAAACCAGAAAGAACCGCAAACGAAATCGCGGCAATCAGAGCAGCTATGTCTCCAACGCTCATCGTAACCTCTTTCCTGCTGTTTTTACGCGCGACTAACCCACGCAATGTATTTAAAAGATTAACGAAGAGTCAAGACTCTTCGAGTAAACCACTAACACATATCTTTCTTAATATATCAACCCTAATATATCAATATATAAAAGTGGATTTACAGTACGCTCTACTCGTTGTAACCCTTAATAGTTATAGCCTGATCAAGTGGCTTAGAAGTGTCAAAATCTAAACGAGTCACACTACCATTTTGCGGACGCTCGCTCAAATCGTAGCCAGCAGGCGCAAAACGATGCATAAGACTTAAAAGCGTGTTTCCGTGTGAGATTTGCAAAACACTATCTCCATCTTTTAACACTGGATTGCTGGCGATTATTTTAAAACCGCCCTCAACACGCTTCCAATACTCAATATCCGACTCAGCATCGTGGAATGGATCCGCCTCTTTGAGCATATCTCGGGTAGCCGAAAGCCCAAACTTTTCAACGATTTCATTATATGTTTTTGCTCCGTGAGGAGCACCTGCTGCCCACCAAGCCATATTCATGTCTTGTCCTTCAAAATATCCGTAGCATTGCTCACGAAAATGCATATCGCTTATGAGTTGTGGTCGAGCATGAGTGTGTTTTTCGTTTTCGCTTAAAATACGCTCAGCAGTGATTTGAGCACGAGTTGTATCTGAACAATATGCTGCAGCAAAAATGACATTAGCTAATTTTTCTGCTGCACGATCTGCGTCTGCAAGTCCTTTATCGGTAAGAGGAGAATTTGACCAACCTTGAAGACGATTGTAGCAATTAAACATGGTTTGACCATGACGAACTAAATAAAGATGCAGCAACATAACTTAATCATCTCACTTTTAATAAATTGTTCTACACAATGTTTTATGCAATGCTTTAAACAATGCTTCACACAAATTGACTTTGTTATTTGTTTAATCAGACTAATACAGGTAAGACTAATCCAAATCAACATCGCCTAATTCTTGGAATCTACTTGCAATCAGCTCTGGCGTTGTATCAGAAATCCAAGATGCCATCCCAGCTTCCGACCCAGCCAAATACTTGATTTTGTTAGCATCTCGCATAAACGAGAAGAATTGTAAATTAAGACGATAATGCGCACGACGAGAATCATGCACAGGAGCCTGATGCCATGCTGCAACATAAGGCAAATCAACAAATTCGCTAGAATTTGCAGCACTCATACCAGAAGATAAGTCGAAAGCAGCCGAACCTGCAAACGATTTAGTACTAGAGTCGCCATTAAAACCAAAGAACTTATTAGCACGTCTAAGAAGTGTTATATAAATTTGTGCCAAATCCCAACGCTCTTGGTCGTCAAGCTGATCCAAAGTAAGAACATCACGAACAGGAGCAACATGCACTTCTAGAGGCCAACGCGCTGCTGCTGGCACATACGCAACCCAACTATGATTATGCATAATCACACGCTTTTTAGCCTCAATCTCCGAATTCATCAAATCCTTAAGAAGATTACTGCCAGTGCGCTCAAAATAAGCCTCTGTGTGGCGCAACTCCTGCTCCAACCTAGGAGCAATAAACGGATAAGCATAAATCTGACCGTGAGGATGATTCAAAGTCACACCAATTTGGCTGCCGTGATTTTCAAAAGGATAAATCTGCTTAATGCCATCAATTTGGCTAATTTCCGCGGTTCTAAACGCCCAAGCTTCAACAATCGTGCGCATTCGCAAAACAGAAAGATTAGCTGGAAGCATGTTTTCGTTGGAACTAAAGCAAATCACCTCACAACGACCAGCTGCAGGAGCCTGCTTCCACAGCGGATTGCCATCAACGTAGGTTGTTGTGTTTGGCACTCCTGCAACCTGAGCCATAGCTGGATAACGGTTTTCAAAAACAACAACGTCGTAGTCTTCGTCTGGAATTTCACCATCTTGATACTCAGATTCTGGCTTTCTACCAGCGAATGGGTCGATTCTTGATTGCTGATTACTATCACTATTTAAGCTATCGCTATTTGAACTCTCTCTAAGAATGGGGGCTGGTCGTTTTGCCCACAGCCTAGACATAGGAATCCAGTCTCCTGTAAGCGGATCCTGACGCATTTGCGGAACTTCTCTAGGAACCTCATTACCTTCGCTATCAAAATGAGATGTAAAGCGATACGCCAACTTTCTAGGGTCAATCAGCTCCCTTGTTTTGTGTCCGCTAACATATTCTGGGTTGTCGTCGATGTAGAAAAAGTCGCGACCGTCGGAAAGCTTTGTTACCGTAATACGAATATGCTCACGCGCGTAAGTTCCTGGGCGATACAACTTATACGGATACTCTCCACCGAAATCTCGAATAGGAGTTTGAACAGTCGGAATTTGTTGCGTTTGGTAGAAGGCATTATCGCCTAGCGAAGAGCGCATTGGCGACTGTAATCCTTGGTATGATTCCGAATGCATAGTAGATTGCGCAGACTGCACGTTTTCAGCCACCTCTTCTTCTGCTTGAGCTACAAGACTACTCAGCGAAGAATCTCCAACACCCGTGCTGGTTATTTTGTTAATAACCGAGTAGTTTGCTCCGCCAGCCTTGTTCCTAGCGCGAATTGCATTAATGTCTATTGCATCAAAAGCATCTGTGTCTTCCAAGCTTTTTTCAACTTGACGCTCATCTGCCTTCTTATGCGTAGTGCCGTCTTCATCAATTTCAAATCCTGCTGCAGCGCCACCTTCAAATCCACCACCAGGACCAGCGAAACCAGCTGTTGTTGGAATATTGTGAAGTCCTGCAACTTTTTTAGGCTTTTCCACAAAATCATCCCCTTCAAAAACGTTATTGCTTAACACGTCTTTTGCGTCTCTTACATCTTCTGCATCTTCTGCATACTGTGCGTTGTGCGCAGTCATATATTGCTGTGCTTCTTGCACCGCTTTCACATCTTCTTCATTGCTAATTTGAGACATCTTTGACTCCATCGTCTCTTTATTCTTCTTTATCTTCTTTTATTTTCGTATAACTTCTTATTCTTGTATCTTCTTACTTACAACGCTTACTAGACGCTTAGTTATCTATTATATATTTTCTGATTCAACACTCGCAGAATGTTATATTTTGTGATATAACGAATATTATTGTGAATAATTATATATGATTTTGTTTTTTTATTAAACTGTTTTGTTACAAAATGTACGGTTGCTGGCGACTAATCCCAAACAAAAGTTAATGTGCACCAACATGTAACCAACTTTTACGTAGTTCATACTGATTTTATACAAATGCACTACGATTCGTGCAGTATTTTCCGCACTTTGTAGCTCTAAACAGCGTGTTGAACAACAAAATGCGGAAAAACTTCCGCACTTTGTAGTCCAACACACCAATCAGAACTACAAAACACGGGAAGAATAGCAAATAAAACGCATTGACCCCCACTATGCAATGCACAGCAGGGGTCAAGCGGTATGTCCTTAAGAATGAAATCCAGAATTTAGCGAGCGTAGTACTCGACGACGTACTGGATGTTGACTTCAACTGGAATCTGATCGACTTCCGGCTTACGAGTCAAAGTAGCCTTCAAAGAGGCAAGATTCACATCGAGATAACCAGGAACTGCTGGCAAAACGTCACGATGAACGCCTTCAGCAGCCATCTGGAATGGCACCATTGTCTGGCTCTTAGCGCGAACCTGAATGGTCTGGCCTGGCTTAACACGGTAGGATGGGCGATCAACAAGATTGCCATCTACCAAAATGTGACGATGCACAACAAACTGGCGAGCCTGAGCGGTTGTGCGAGCAAAACCTGCGCGCAAAACCAAAGCGTCAAGACGGGTTTCCAAATCGGTGAGCATTGCGTCACCAGTCTGACCTGCAGTGTGCGTACCCTTTTCGTAAGCTGCACGAAGCTGCTTCTCGGAAAGACCGTACTGAGCGCGAAGACGCTGCTTCTCGCGAAGACGTACTGCGTAATCTGACTCGGTACGACGACGAGTGCGGCCGTGCTCACCTGGAGCATATGGACGCTTCTCGAAAATACGCTGAGCCTTTGGGGTCAAAGCGATGCCGAGGGCGCGAGAAAGACGCACCTGACGGCGAGAACGCTGAATATTAGTCATTACTAATCCTTTATTCTGTCGTTATCTGAACGGAACGTGAACCAAACATTTACGATTGTTCACGCTGAGCCGGCCTCTCCAGTGCTTCTTCGTGCTAACACACGAACGCGAAAGCATTAAAACGCTGAAATAACGCCATAATTCTTGCGCGCCGACCCACTGATGGGCTAAGGCTCCAGATAATGCCTACAAAAAATAGGCATCGTTTCTCATACTACTCCGCGCCGTAGATACTCGCGCTCGCATCAACGTCATCTTTTGCACGCATATTACACCAAGCTAGGTGAAGATTCGAGGTTTTTCGCCGTGAACGAGGTGAGCCTCAGCGCCGAAGGTGGTGACTCGCCGAGAGAGCAAGAAAAATCGAGAATCTCGGTGATAAAAACCACGCAATTGTTCAAGCACGTAAGAGGGCTGGGTGATTCTTGGTCGAACAGTATAAGAGCGGCAGCCGATACCAAATAATCCAAATGATCAACCACTACAAACAAACCTCAATCCAAAAACAAAATCAAAGACAAAACGGAACAACCGCAACAACAACCAACACGTAAGAGGCGGAGCGTTGTGCGAATCGACGACTTCGAGCTGCATAATGCGCGAGAAGTCACCTCGATTCGCTGAGCTTGCTCAAAGTTGAAAGCACAGTGTGCTTTCAACGCAAGCGAAGGCGCGAGCGCGCTTAGACCGCGCGAACGCAGAAACACCCAGCCCTCAGCAACTCTAAATAGGAAAACCGCGCAACAAAGCTCAGTCACAGAGTGCACGAAGTATGCCAGAGTCCATTGTGTAAACACAGTCAGCGCTTGCAGCAACAGATTCATCGTGAGTAACGACTAAAACAGCCGCGCCAGAAGCCGCACAATCGCGCAGCAAAGACACCACAGTTTGAGTATTTTGCGAATCCAAATCGCCCGTAGGCTCATCCAACAGCAGTAAACGCGGGTTGTTAATCAAAGAGCGCGCAATCATAACGCGTCTCATTTCTCCGCCAGAAAGCTCACGTGGATAACAATGCGCAAGATCGTCCACGTTAAGTCGCTTAAGCAAATCCATAGCGAAGGAAGTCACATTCGCACAATCTTCTGGCTCAAGTTTTTCCGTAAAATCGCCTATTCGCTTAGAAGAAGCATCAAAAATCTTAACAGGCAAAATAACGTTATTTATCACATTCAAATTAGCAAGCAGCGTCTGCGATTGCGTAACAAAACCAATGTTTTTTGCGCGAATCGCAGAAATTTGCTCGTCGCTTATAGAAGGCAGTGAAATATTGCATCCAAAAATCGTAACGTTTCCACGCGTCGGCTTTAAAAGACCTGCAATCATGTTTAAAAGAGTAGATTTTCCATTGCCAGACTTGCCCACAATCGCAACAAAGTCGCCAGCTTTAAGCGAAAAATTAACATTGTCTACAGCAATAAACTTCCTATTTTTGCGTTTAAATTCGCGAGTGACATTTTTAAGATTTACTACTAAATCGTTACTAACAACTTTATTCGCCATTTTATTCGCCATCTCTTAAAGTCAAATACGCTTCCCTGCTTGCGATTCGCCCCACAATAATCGCAGAAGTTACCAAAACACTAGCGAACGAAAACGCTACAGAAACTGCCGCAAGCGCGCACACAAACCAAACATTCGACTCCAAGTACGGCAATTGCAACTGTTGAGAAATAACAACATTATATGGGAACAAAATAAGCGAAGCAAAAGCAACGCCAATCACGCCTCCGCCAAAACCAATCGCAGACGATTCACGCGCGACCATCTTTAGAAGCATGCGCCTATTTGCACCAAGAATCCTCAATGAAGCAAATTCCCTCTTGCGCTCCGATGTAGAAGACGCAAAAACGCACACAAGAATCAACACGCCCACAAGCCAAAACGCAAGAATGCCAAGAAAAATCGCCTTATTTAGCACCTCTAAGCTCTTTTTAGTCTGCTCTGTAATTCCGCCTGGAAAGACCACTCCAAGACTTTTAATTCCGCTAGTTTTACGAATATTTTCCGCAACTTTTTGAGCGCTAAAACCCCTGCTCACTTTTACAAGAACAGCGCTAACTGCCTTGCGCGCGTATTTTGCAGGAATCGCAGTGTGCCCAACTTTAGAAGAATATTTAATAACCGCTGGAATCGTGTCTCTGTTTACAAACACTGAGTTATCTAAGCTAGTGCCCGTTTTAGCAAGTTGCGCAACAATCGGCCATTCGTGCCCATACAAGCGAACAGTATTTTTGTAAGACACAAGCACGTTTGCGCCTGCAATCATATGCCCTTTTTTAAGCTCGCTTTTGTGTTGCGAATAAATCCATGGCGCGATTACAAAGTCACTCGTAGGGTCAAAACCTATGATTTGCAACTTTTCTGCGCAGCATCCAGCAGATAGAGAAGATATGTAAGTTTGTACGCTTGCTTTTTCAACGCCTTTTGATTTTCGCACAAAATCCTCAATATTGTTCGTAAAGTAAAACGTGCTCGATCCGCCATTAGTTAGCAACGCTTCCGCACGATTGTATGTGTTTTGCGGAATCACCATAATATCCGCGCCAAGGCGAGCGCGCATACTACTTAAACCATTAGAAAGATTTAGGGAGATTAGTGAGCCGCCAAAAAACACTGCAGCTAAGCACGCGGAAACCACAATTAACGCGGCGGTTCTAAGCGGCTTTTGCTTTAGGTTTTCTAGCGGCAATCTCTTTAATGTAATAGTGTGCATAGTAAATTACTTAGATGCGCACTAGCAAGCAGACTTAGTATCGAGATACACGCTAACGGATGCAAACACCAACGCTAGTACAGATAGCACAATCAACGTTGGACGCATAACAGATGCGCAATGCATCATTGGACTTTTGCAAACACCAATAAGGAATGTTGTAGTAGCAATCATAAACAGAGAGTTAGCGATTACAGCAATATTTAAGCCAGCGCGAACGTGTTCTTTAACAAATAGCGCAATAATGCCTAGAATTGCAATAACTACGCCAATTCCAATAGCCACGCGGCCGGTGTAGTAGCATGCCATAGGTTGCATCATCATAGGCATTTTTTGCATTTTATGCATGCCTCCAGTTGAGCATGGTTTTGCAAATGTCAATGGCGCTATAGCAATAAGAATTCCAAAAATAATTGCATGAAGCGATGCGAATAATTTGTTTTTCATAATAAATACCTCATTAAATCTAGTTATTATTTTTTAGTGTTGCTCTTTAACGCAACACGCTTTACGGCACTCACGTTTGTAAGCGCCACGCCTTTTAAAATCTCATTATAAATACAATCGCAATGTTTAAGAGCTTAATCGACTTACTCTTGAGTCACGAATCTTACACATTTGCGGTTTCGTCTACTTCTATATTTTTCCTACTTTTATATTTTTTCGTATAGCTTAATAGAAAACAAGTCTTGAATATTTTGTTTTAGTGTATATAATCACGCACTAGTTATAACAATATTACAATTAACAATTTAAAGTAATCTTCAATAGGATTTCATTATTTTAAGTGCAACATTTATAAAACAAAAAAATTTACAATTTTACAATTTCTCAATTGGTGCAACTCTTAACATGAGTCTTTTTACACCATCCGAGCCAAAGTCAACTGTGATAATCGAGTTTCTTCCCTTGTCTTGCGTTTTAAGAACAGTTCCAAGACCGTAAGTGTCGTGCGAAATTTTATCGCCTTCATGAAAATCGTTGATATTTAAGTGATTGTCCTTTTCTTGCAAACCTTGTTTTTTGTAAGACAACGATGATGAAGATGACTGCAAATTTGATGTGGATGATTGATGCTGGTATGATTCACTAGATTTTCTGGCGATACGAGTGGTGACTTTGCCAGACTTTGAACCATACGACTTGCCATATGAATTGCCATATGAATTAGAGCCATAAGACTTTGAGCTATACGACTTGCCATAATGCGATTTTCGGTAACTCGATCCGCCGTAAGTGGTGTACGAATCGTCGTCCCAACCACCATCGCTTCCAAAATCGCGGTCAAAATCGCGGTCAAAATCACTGCCCGCTCCCCTAAGCCCAGCACGCATAACATCTGCTTCCTTGCGCTTCCAAGAAATCAAATCGGCAGGAATCTCGTCCAAAAACTGGCTTTGTATCATTTCCGCTGACTTGCCCCATTGCGATCTCTCAGCCGCCCAAGTGACGTACAAAATCTTCTTAGCGCGAGTTATGCCAACGTATGCAAGACGACGCTCCTCGCAAAGCTCCTTTTGATTGTCAACACAGCGCGAATGAGGAAAAGTGCCCTGCTCCATTCCAGTCAAAAACACAACAGGATATTCCAAACCTTTAGCCGTGTGAAGCGTCATAAGCGTAACTTTTCCAGTATCTTCGCCCTGGTCTGGAAGCTGATCAGAATCCGCAACCAAAGCCGTAGTCTCCAAAAAACCAGCGACATTAGCATCAGGCGTATTCTGCTCATACTCGGCTGCAACAGATTGTAATTGAGACAAGTTATCTACTCTAAATTCGTCTTGAGGGTCCTTAGACTCTCGCAAATCCTGCAACAATCCGCTCTCGTTAAGCACGTTCTCCACAACCTTAGAAGGCTTGGAATCGTTAGCTTTCATAAAGTCAATAAGCGAAGTCATAAGATCCCTAAAACTCTTAAGCGCATTAAAAGTTCTAGATGAAATACCAATTTGTTCTGCAATCTTATCTATTTGACTAAGAGCAGACCAAAAACTTATAGAATTTTCTTTTGCATAAGACGTAATCTGCGACTCAGCACGCGCACCAAGACCACGCTTCGGAACGTTTAAAATGCGGCGCATATTGACATCGTCATCAGGGTTTGCAATCGACTGCAAGTAAGCAAGCGCATCTTTGACTTCGCGACGCTCATAGAACTTAGTTCCGCCAACAAGTTGATAAGGCAAGCCCGACTTAATAAGCGCATCTTCTAAGCTACGCGATTGCGAATTTGCGCGATACATAATCGCAATATCTGAATAGTTTACGCCATCTTCGCCTGCCAAACGCGCGATTTCTTGAGCAACCCAAGAAGCCTCACCTTGCGCGTTATCTGCTACATAACCGACAATCGGCGAACCTTTGCCTAAAGATGTCCACAACTTTTTAGGTTTTCGATTAGCGTTGTTGGAGATCACAGCATTTGCAGCATCCAAAATGGTTTGCGTAGAGCGATAATTCTGCTCCAACATAATTGTTGTAGCGCTTGGAAAATCCTGCTCAAAGTCTTGAATATTGCGAATATCTGCACCGCGGAAAGCGTAAATTGACTGGTCGGAATCGCCAACAACCGTGATTGAAGATTGCGGAAGTTGAGTGGAATCTGGTGAAACAGTGGAATCAGTGGAATAATCATCCACACCTGCAAGCTCACGAATCAACACGTATTGCGCGTGATTGGTATCCTGATATTCGTCAACCAAAATGTAACGGAACTTTCGCTTGTAATACGCGCTAACTTGCGGATTTTGGCGCAAAAGCTTAACCGTTAACATAATCAAATCGTCAAAATCAACAGCATTCGAAACGCTAAGCCTATTTTGATACTCCGCGTAAACAGCAGCATAAAGCGCATCAGCATTGCCAGCAGCATTAAAGCTAGATGCACCAGATACAGACGCGCCTGGCTTATAATCTGGTGCGTAATTTTTAAGATTTTCCTGCCAAGTAACCAAATTATTTTTGAAATCAGATATCTTAGACAATAAAAGTTTAGGAGTAAACTTTTTAATATCGATATTCAATTCGGATGCGATTATTTTAACAAGACGCTCGCAATCGGAAGAATCGTAGATAGAAAAACCTGATTTTAAGCCGATTGAATCGCCATGAGCGCGAAGAATTTTAACGCAAGCGGAATGGAAAGTGGAAACCCACATGCTATTTGCACTATTGCCTATTAAGCTCGCCAAGCGCTCGCGCATCTCCGCAGCCGCTTTATTTGTAAACGTGATTGCAAGAATTTGGCTCGGCCACGCCTTGCGATTAGCCAAAATCCACGCGATTCGGCGCGTAAGAACACGCGTTTTGCCGCTGCCTGCGCCAGCTCCGATTAAAAGCGCTGGGCCAGTGTATTGAACAGCCTTGGATTGCTGTGGATTTAAGCCTTCTAAAAGCGATTGTGGGTTGATTTCAGGAATGTTGGAAGATTGTGCGGATGTTTGAGCGTATTGGGCAGCGGCAGAAGATTGAGCTGTTTGGGAAGATTGTACGGAATTTGAATATTTTGCGGAAAAATCGCCAGCAACCGTAGAAGCAGAAACTTCGCTCGTCATATCTTTATTAATAGGTGCATCGCTAATAGGAGCATTGCTAATAGAAGCATCGCTCTGCTCGTCGGCATCTTCTGGATTGCCAAACAAATCAAAATCGTAACCGTACTTGCTCAAAAGCCCCTCACTCCCGTGTTCCAAATCGCAAAAATTAAACTCTAACCAATTTTAACGAACGGCAGCCAAACACAAATCGTGCGTTTTGCACTATACGCATTACGCAACTTACGCACTTTGTAGCACATTTGACCCAAATCACGTACAAAAAGCGGAAAAACTGACGCACTTTGTAGCTCTAAACAACGTTTTGCATCGTTCGCGCGGTCTACGCTCTAAGCGAAAAGGTAGGTCTTGTCGCTCGCGCGTTACAGCGCGCTCACGTCCTCGCTTGCGTTGAAAGCACACTGTGCTTTCAACCTTGAGCAAGCTCAGCGCTCCGAATTACCTTTTCGCGCTACGCTTCTCAAGCGAAAAGGTAGGTCGTCGCGCAAGTGAGTCAAAGCTGGGGGTAAGCTATACAAATACACGCTACACACGCAAAATGCGGCGCAATTTGAAAGGAATAATCGTGCAAGAACTTGAAGAACGTATCCAAAAAGAAGGCATTGTTAAGCCAGGAAATGTTTTGAAAGTTGACGCATTCCTTAACCACCAGTGCGATTGCGCGCTTTTTGACGCAATGGGAGCTGCATGGGCGCAGCATTTTAAAAACACGCAAATCAACAAAATCCTAACAATCGAGTCTTCGGGAATCGGAATCGCGTGCGTTGCTGCGCGTCATTTTGGCAACGTTCCAGTGGTTTTTGCAAAGAAAGCGCAATCAATCAACTTGGATGGCGATCAATACGTGTCTACCGTATTCTCGTTCACAAAGCAACGCGAATTCCCTGTAATTGTGTCTAGAAAATATTTGAGCGCAGACGACCGCGTTTTAATTTTGGACGATTTTTTGGCTAATGGCAAAGCTTTGCAAGGGTTGATTGACATTTGCGATCACGCTGGAGCCACGGTTGCTGGCATTGGCATTGCGATTGAAAAAGGCTTCCAAGGCGGCGGAGATGCGTTGCGCGAAGCTGGATATGACTTGGATTCGCTGGCGATTGTGGAGTCGATGGATCCTAACGATGGGTCAATCACCTTCCGCCAATAGCCAAGTCAATATGATTGTGCGCAAATTGTGAAAAAATTAAACATAATTCTTCACAAATCGCAATTTTGCGTAAAAATACGATAAAGTAGTTCGGTTGGTGTTTGAAACCTATTACTCTAAATGTGCTAGCTTTCAACATGCAATTTTTAATAATTTTCAATAAGATAGCTTGATCAAGATAGCTTTAATCGGCTAGTTTTCAACTGATTGGCGGCTAAACGTATGAGTGATGTTGTGATTGTAAGCGCAGCGCGCACACCGATAGGAAAATTCGGAGGCGCGTTGAAATCGCTCACATCTGTTGAGTTAGGAACAATCGCAGCAAAAGCCGCAATCGAACGCGCAAAAATCAGTCCAAAATCTGTAGATCAAGCGATTTTTGGCAACGTACTTCAAGCAGGCAGCGGTCAAAACGTTGCGCGCCAAATCGCCCTTAGCTCGGGGCTTGACGAGTCAAGTTGCGCAATGACAATCAACGAAGTTTGCGGATCTGGTCTTAAAGCCATTCGCCTTGCGCAATCTGCGATTTGCATGGGAGATGCAAAAGTGGTAGTTGCTGGAGGCACGGAAAGCATGAGCAACGTGCCGTTTTACGCGCAAAACGTGCGATTTGGTGGCCTTCGCTACGGCAACAGCGCACTGGTTGATGGACTAAAAAAAGACGGACTTTGTGACGCTTTTACTGGCAAAGAAATGGGAGTTACTGCCGAAAACGTGGCCGCGAAGTTTGGCATAACGCGCAAGCAGCAAGACGCTTTTGCGTTAAAATCGCACCAGAAAGCCGTTTTCGCGCAAAATAACGGCGATTTTGACGCGGAGATTGCACCCGTGCAGCTTTTGGACGGAACTGTGATTAACAGAGACGAGCATCCGCGCGCCAACACTTCTATAGAGAAACTTTCTAAGCTTAAAACGTTGTTTGAGGCGGATTTTGACAGGTGCGAAACTGGTGGAATGCGCGAGGCAGATGAAACTCGCGAGGCGTATTCTGGAGCAAAACACTCTCCTACTGTAACAGCCGGAAACGCAAGCGGCATAAACGACGGCGCAGCAGCACTCGTCTTAATGAGCAAAGACTACGCAATCGCGCACGGAATCGACTATTTGGCAGAAATCGTAGGATTTGCAGAAGGTGGAATCAGTCCAGACCTTATGGGCTACGCGCCAAAACACGTTATGGAACGCATGCTAAAAAACACGGGCTACACCGTTGAAAACATTGACCTTTTTGAGATTAACGAAGCGTTTGCCGCACAAAGCATAGCCGTGTGCCAGCAGCTGAACATCAACGAAAGCAAACTGAACATAAGAGGCGGCGCGATTGCGCTCGGGCATCCTTTGGGCGCTAGCGGAGCCAGGATTTTAACAACACTTCTTTACGCACTTAGAGACAATCACATGCAAAACGGTGTTGCAGCTCTGTGCGTGGGAGGCGGAATTGGAGTGAGCATGCAAGTTAGGATGCGAAAGTAGACGTGTGATAGACGTGCACGTGTTGTGACACGCGCGAAGTAAGTCGCAGAACGCATACGGAGTGTTGTGATACGCGCGGTTGCTGGCGGTGAATGTGGCGGTTGCCGGCGACTTGAATAGCGTCAATAGCGTCAAAGCAACATTGCAAAAGTGAAAATCGCGAAAATGACGTCAAAAAAAAAATGGAGAAACATGGCAGCTTTTCGAGAATTAAGCGTAGAACAGCGCATAAAAACGCTGGAATCAGAGGGCGCGCTTAGCGGCGATTACACGCAACTTCTGCTCGCACAACTCGCGCAAAGCAGCGAAACAAACATTCCTGCAAGCGTTGCAAACAGCATGATCGAAAACCAAATCGGGCGATTCAGCCTGCCAGTAGGCGTTGTGCGCGGCCTAAAAGTAAACGGAGTTATGCAAAACGTGCTGATGGCTACAGAAGAGCCATCCGTGATCGCTGCCGCATGCAACGGTGCAAAAATCGCAGCAAAAAGCCTAGAAAACGGCGTTGTAGCACACAGCGCACATTACGTTACGCGCGCACAAATAGTTTTTGAAGACGCGGACGGAAGCGTAGCCAAAAAACTAGATAGCATAATGCGTAATGAGTCAAAACGCACGGCGATTAGTGAGGTTGCGCGCTCCGCACACCCATCAATATACCAACGCGGCGGCGGATTAGAACGCGCGCAGGCGGCGGCGTTAACAGGCTTCGCCAAGCTAACACTAGACATAAACGCATGCGACGCAATGGGAGCAAACATAGCAAACACCATTGGCGAAGCTGTTAAAACCCAGCTGGAAAGCTGGGTTGGACGCAAGGCGCTGGTGGCAATTCTTGCCAACTCCAGCCGCGCGGCAACAGTCGCCGAAGTGCGCATACCCGTAGAAGCGCTTGTGACTAGCGCAAAAACAGCCGCGGCTGGAGATGCCGACGGCATGCGCCTTGCGCGCCGCATCGCCGCCTTAAGCTCCCTGGCCGCCGTAGACGCGGAGCGTGCTGCAACCCACAACAAAGGAATCCTAAATGGAATAGTTGCAGCAGCACTCGTATCTGGCAACGACACGCGCGCATTACAAGCCGCCGCACACGAATGGGCAGCAAAATCTGGTCGTTACATGCCTCTTTCAACCTGGACCTTGCAAAATTCAGGTCAAATCCTTTACGGTCGCATCGAAATCCCGTTGCAAATCGGCACAGTGGGCGGCGCAATCGCCTCGCTCCCAATGTCAAAAGTCGCGCTGCAAGTTTCTAAAGTCAATAACGCCAATGATTTCCGTAACGTTCTAGCAGCCGTAGGACTCGTGCAAAACCTGGCGGCTCTTCGCGCACTCGCAGGTCCTGGAATCCAAGCTGGTCACATGCGCCTTCAAGCCGCAAATATCGCTATAGCATCTGGAGCGCGCGGAGACGAAATTCAAAAAGTTGTGCACGCGCTTCTAAACGAAAATTCTTCCGATTTAAACACGAATTCTGCAAGGATGATTCTTGATAATTTGCGAAAAGACAAAAATACTTAGAGTTTAAAATGATAATTACACGTGTTACTCGGTTAACTGCGACTTCCTTCTGTTTGGGATAAGTCGCCAGCAACCACGCCGTAAAATTTACACCACTAAAATCGTCCTTAAAAAAAAAATCGCCTTAAAAAAAAAAATAGGAAATCATGAGCAATACTTCAAAAAACACGCCAAAAGTCGGAATCGACCGCATAACTTTCGCAACCCCAAATTGCTATCTAAGCATGCGCGACCTTGCGATTGAGCGCGGAATAGACCCGAACAAATTCACAATCGGAATCGGTCAAAGCCAACAGGCAGTGCCACCAAACCACCAAGACATCGTAACACTTGGCGCTCAAGCTGCTCTGCCGCTTATGCAGTACATCGACAGCAACCGCCTCAAAATGGTGATCGTTGGCACAGAAAGCGGCGTCGACGCCAGCAAATCCAGCGCGCTTTATATTCACAAACTTCTAAACCTTAGCTCGTGGGTGCGCTGCGTGGAAGTAAAAGAAGCGTGTTATGGCGGAACTGCGGCGCTTATGATGGCTCGTGACTACGTTTTGACGCATCCTGGCGCGCAAGTTTTGGTGATTGCTGCAGACATTGCGCGCTACGGCGTTGGCACTCCTGGCGAGGTGACGCAAGGCGCTGGTGCTGTGGCGATGCTTGTAAGCGAGAATCCACACGTGTTGCAAATCAACGACGACAGCGTTGTAAAATCGGCGGAAATCCAGGATTTTTGGCGTCCCGTATATCAAAGCACGGCGTTGGCTCGCGGAAAGTTTTCAACCGAACAATACATTCGCATGTTCTGCGACGTGTGGCAGCGGTACAGTGCGGAAAACGCCTGCAATTTCAACGATTTTGAGGCGATTTGCTTCCATCTTCCATACACAAAAATGGGGCTTAAAGCGCTTCGAGCTGGGTTGGAGGAAAAGTCGAGCGCGCCTATTACAAGCGATACGCGCGAACGTCTTCTTGCGCGATACCAAGACAGCACACAATATAGTCGCCGAATCGGTAATATTTACACTGGTTCACTCTATTTAGGATTAATTTCTTTACTTGATTACGATTATTTTAAGAATTTTGACGATTCTGCGGTTGATGGCGATAGTGAGGTTTCTTGCGACTTATCTTCCGCAACACACACAAACGAATCGCCGACATGCCTGTCTCCTTTACTCTCAGGTCAAAAAAATCGGCTTGTTCTCCTACGGTTCTGGCGCTGTAGCAGAATTCTTTAGCGCAACACTTGTTCCAGACTGGCGTAGCGCGCTGTTTTCTAATCAGCACTTAAAGTCGCTAAACAATCGCACGCAATTAAGCGTTTCGCAATACGAGGAGATGTTTAACAGCGCAGCGCCTTATTCTCCGCAGGATTTTATAAGCAGCCAGAAGAATCGAAGTGGCGCGCGATTCGTACTTGACTCCATCACATCTCAAGAGCATAACTATCGTTCTATCTAGCTGTAGTGCGATTGTACTGAATTACGGTGTTTTTTAATACAAACGCACTACACATACACACAAAACCGTAGTGCGATTGTACCAAAATACGGCAGGTCGTCGCGCAAACACACTACGCATACACACAAAAACAAGCCAAAAACGTTGATATATCAAGGGTTTTCGGCATGAAAAAAGGGTTTCTAGCAATTTGCTAGAAACCCCGTTCGCGGATGAGGCGAGATTCGAACTCGCGGTAGGTTTCCCTACAACGGTTTTCAAGACCGTCTCCTTAGACCGCTCGGACACCCATCCATGTGTGATTGCTACGCAGTATGCACATCAATCACACAAGCGAATAGCCTACCATAATCCCTAGGAAAACGCACATACTCGTATCTAGTCGCGCCTATTTCCCAGCAACTCCAGCAAGTACACAAACATGTTGATGAAGTCCAAATAAAGATTAAACGCGCAAATAATCGAAATACGTTTAATCATTTCTGGCTGATCAGCATACGCTTCAAAAATCGCACGAGTTTTCTGTGCATCGTAAGCCGTAAGACCTGCAAAAATCAGCACTGCAATCGCAGCAATAAATCGCATTGTTCCAGCACTTGGAGCAACAAACATAAGAATTACCTGACTCACGCACAACACCAGCAAAGCCACCATAAGAATAGGACCAGCCTTAAGCATATTCACTTTTGTAGTGAGCGCAAGCATTGTAAGGCACAGGAAGAATCCAGCAGTTAAAGCCAAAACCATTGCAATAGAGCCTAGACTAAACACAGTAAAAATCGTACTAAGCGTAAAGCCAGTAAGCGCAGCATACGCATAGAACATCGCACGCGCAGCAAAAACGCTCATTTTCATAACGCGCATTCCAAGCACAACAGCAAGCACCACTTGCGCAATAATAATGCCGAAGAATCCAAATCGACCCGTAGCATACAAGTAAGAGTAAAGCGCACCCGTACTTTGCGTAAACATTGCCACAAGCGTTGTGACAATTAGTCCAACAGTCATCTCTGCGTAAACTCGACGCACACTCACTCGCTCTGCCTGCTCGCGCACATAAGTAGCCTGCGCGTCGACAATTGTTGGGTTTTGTGCAAAGTTGCCAGCATAATTGCTGTTAAAATTTCCAAAATCTCCCATAATTCCTCCTAAATCCTTATTAAGTATTTAATTATAGTACATTTGTACGACTATGTGTGTCGCACAGATCAATATGCATTAGCTTGTTACGACTCAGGCGCATCCTCCACGCGCGGCGCACCATTAATATCGCGATGAATACCCTGCATTTGCGCCTCAATTGCCTGCAAATTCTGCGCGCACTCAAGCAGCGTCTTAGAATGCTCCGCCAACTTTGCGTCCGGCAAATCAGCCTTATAGCGCAACGCGTGCTCCAAACTCGCCCAATAATCCATTGCGATTGTACGGAATTGCACCTCCACCGGCGTGTAATGCGCACCCGACGACAAAAACACTGGCACAGCGTAAATCACGTGCAAACTGCGATACCCGTTCGGCTTTGGGTTTTTAATGTAATCCTTAACCTGCAACACTTGAATATCCGTTTGCTTGGAAAGGTATTGCGCAACCGCATACACGTCATCGCGATAGTTGCAAATCACGCGGATTCCAGCCACATCAAACAGATTGTCACGAATCGAACGCGTTGATATGCTTAGGTTTCTGCGGCGCAGCTTCTCAAAAATCGAGTGCACGGATTTTAGTCGCCGCTCCATGTGATGCACGGGATTGTGCGAAAATCGCACCTGAAACTCACCGTCCAAAATCTCCAGCTTCGTGCTGATTTCGTACATCGCGCCTTCATACACCTGCATCATGTTTACGAATTCGTCCATCTGCTCAGGCGGAAGATGCGGAGTTTCGCTTTTTATAGGTGATTTTTGCGCGGACTTTTCGTCGGCGGTTGCTTGCGATTTTTCCGCAGCGGTCTCTGGCGACTCACCATCGCCAGCACCTTGCAAGCTTGCGTAAAGTTCGGCCAAATTTAAACGATTATGACGATCAAGTATCACGGTTCTTATTCTACTCGTAATTTTGTTATAAGTCTGATAATCGCCTGAAAATATGCGCGACGACCTGCCTTCGCGCTTAAAGCGTAGCGCGCGAAGGCAATTCGGAGCGCTGAGCCGCTCAAGGCAGAAGCACTGCTTCTGCGCGGCGAAGACGTGAGCGCGGCTAATCCGCGCGAACGATGTGACGCACTTTCTAGCTCTAAACAGCGTGTTGGACTACAAAATCGGGAAATAGCGCTAGCGCAGTTTAATCTCGCCGCGCCCAACCCACAGTATGTGCTTGCCGCGAATATCCCACTTACGCCGCCTCTTACCAGCAACCACAGTGATCATCATGGCAAGAATCGCCGCCGAGAATATCATCGCAATAACAAACAACGTCATCCATAGCGGCCATTGCACATGGTCTTCTGGCGGCGCAACAGGGTCCGGCAGCACACGATACCCCGTAACCAGCAACCTATGCGAGTTCACACCATACGGCGTACAAGTAAGCAGCGTAGCTAAATCGCGCCCCTTCTCGCGCTGCAGCAAACTTATATCGTGCGGATCCACCACGTTTATACGAAACACCTTGTAACGCAAGGTCTCCCCTTGCACATCAAGATAAAAGTAGTCACCCTTTTTAAGGTCTGTTAGCGAATCAAACATGGTTGCGTTCGGCAAACCAGTGTGCGCGGTGATTACAGTATGCCGCCCCTTGCCGCCCACTGGCAAATCCGTGCCGTACAAATGCCCCGCACCTCGTGCAAGCGTATCTTCTTTTGTACCGTGGTAAATCGGCAGCTTTACGCCAATCTTCGGAATCTTTATAATGCCGATAATGCCCATCGGCTCCTCAAGCGTTTTAAGATAACGCTTGTATCCAGGCGTGTTAGTTATATCTTCCTGACCGTCGCCTCCGTACGGGTCGCGCGTGAGCATGTCTTTGCGCGTTGCGTTGTAGCGCTTTGCGCCGCGAATGTGCGCGCGCCGCACGTCGCCAGCCTGATCGTGATTATACTTGTCGTACGCTGTCGATATCTCCTTCGAAACGTGATTGTTCCACAGCGTTGAGCACACAGGGTAGCTAAAGCACAAAATGCCTGCAAGAACCAGCGCAATCGGCTCTAAGATACGCATCAGTGTGCTTTTCTTTTTAGTTATTTTTTTTAGTTTTAAGTGTATTTTGGTTTATATTTTTGCTTGAGTTGGATCGTGGAATTTGCTCTTCGGTTGCTTGCGACTTATCCGCTAGCAAACCACTCGCACCAGCCACACTGCTCGTGCCAGCCACATTGGAGGTACGCTTCGCCTTATTCTTAAACAATTTAGCAACAGCGCGCTCACTCAACGAGTGGCACAAATTGCTAATATCGGCTAGCTTCATAACTCCTCCAAGCTCAAGCTATTGAATTAAAGATAATATTTGGTTTGATTTTGCTACAAACGCAGTGGGATTTTGCGCTTTTTGTTGCTCAAAACGGCAAAATTAACAACAAAATCGGGAAAAACTTACCGAAAATGTTGCTTAAAACCACAAAATCAACAACAAAAAGCGGAAAAACGACGGGTTTTGTTGTTTTAACAGTCCACATAGGATTGAGTCTAGGGTTTTTGCCCTAGACTCAATCGTTTATAGATTTAATCTTATAGACTCAATCTTTATGATTTGCTAATCAACTGAGCAAATCACGCAGCC
>QWCU01000029.1_pt1 | contig 43088 bp, 41 predicted proteins | sample 1972601 | NCBI WGS metagenome assembly QWCU01 (sample SAMN09866700, study PRJNA288562) | Human vaginal metagenome isolate pre2_vaginal, whole genome shotgun...
CTAACTCGGCTAACTGATAAAGATATTTCTCTTCCATAATACAAAGGAAAGAAAAATAAAACAATTATGAAAATATCCCCACTAAATTTCTACTGAGCCACTTTTATATTATGTAGTAATACTGTTCGCCTTTTCTTATGTTATTTAGATTTTATGCGCAACTAGTATGACCACACAGATAAGTATAAGCTGTTATATAGCAAAATAAAATATAAAAATATTATTACTAAGTAATGATAGTATAATTTCTATCTGTTTTTCACCTTAATAATATATAATAGTTTATTGTCTTTTGAACACTATCTCCTTTGGTATTTTTAGCCATTTGTTATTGACCACTATCTTTATCGTGCTACCGTCTAGCTGCTTTAGCGTGTAAGTGCCATTACTGTTAAGGCGAAGCTCTGCCGTTAAGTCTTCCGACCCATAATCGTTTATGATGAGTAGTTTGGCAGTTTTTCCTTTTACTGTAGCTTCAGAGATAATCCATTTGCGTGTATCACGCTTTGCTCCAAAATATCCTGGTAGCTCACCGAATATTTCTTGTCCCGGAATAATGATATTCTTATTAATGAAGTCGATATCTAACCATACTTGAAACTCGTCGTTAACCAAGTGAGCTTTAAAAGGATCAGCTTGTTTTTCGAGTGCTGTTGTCTTAACCTTTTTACCTTTTAAAGTGTCAGCCGACTGTGCATTTGTAGTTAATGCTAAAGCTGTTAGTGCAGTTATTAGTATTATTTTAACTTCTTTCATATCTCTCTTTTTTGTTTGTTTTTTGCAAAGATACTATTTTAAATCAAGTAATGATAGGAAGATTTTTAAAATCAAAGGTTTAAAATTGCGCTTTATTTTAATTTATACTATCTTTGTACATTAAGATATTAGTAATAGTAGAGGTTAAAAATGTTATTTCCAGATTTCATCTTCGAAACTAGTTGGGAGGTATGTAACAAGGTTGGTGGTATTTATACCGTTCTTTCAACGCGTTCTAAAACACTACACGAAAAGCTAAAAGACAACCTTATATTTTTAGGTCCTGACTGTTGGGGCGAGAATGGTTCGCCATATTTTATAGAAGATAAAACCCTTTATACGCTTTGGCAGCAGAAAGCCAAGGACGAAGGTTTACGAATAAAGGTTGGTCGTTGGGATATTCCCAGCCATCCTATAGCTATTCTTGTTGCTTATGACCATTTAGCCAATGTAAAAAACGAGTTGTTTGCTCAGCTATGGAATGAATATCAGGTGGATAGTCTTCATGCTTACGGCGATTATGACGACTCTGCACTTTTCTCTTTGGCTGTTTCAAAAGTTGTGGAAAGTTTCTACCACTTTCATTTATCCACAGATCATAAAATCGTTTTTCACGCTAATGAATGGCAAACAGGGTTTGCAGCACTCCTGCTTCAGCAAACCTTACCACAGATAGCCTCTGTGTTTACTACCCATGCCACTTGCATAGGCCGTAGCATTGCGGGTAATAATAAGCCTTTATACGATTTTCTTTGGGCTTACAATGGCGATCAAATGGCGCACGAACTGAATATGGAAAGTAAGCATTCTATTGAGAAGCAAACAGCTCACTATGTAGATTGTTTTACCACCGTGAGCGATATTACGGCAAAAGAATGTGCCGAACTACTTGACAAGCCTGCTGATGTTGTTCTTCCAAATGGTTTCGAAGATAGTTTTGTTCCTAAGGGTGGCAGCTTTACAAAACACCGTTCTGCGGCTAGAAAGTGTTTGCTCACTGTTGCTAATGCTTTACTAGGATCCCAATTATCCGATGATACCCTTATTGTATCTACCTCTGGTCGATATGAATTTCGTAATAAAGGTATTGATGTTTTCATTGATGCCATGCACCGACTCAACGATGATCCTATCCTTCAGAAGAATGTAGTAGCCTTCATTGAAGTGCCTGCATGGGTGGGCAGTCCTCGTCAAGATCTTATCAACCGACTACAAAGTGGTCAGCACTTCGATACACCATTAGAACAGCCTTATTTAACCCATTGGTTGAATAATATGAATGAGGACAATATTCTTAATAAGTTCCGCTCACTCCATCTTACGAACAACTATAATAATAAGGTGAACATTATTTTTGTGCCTTGTTATCTAACAGGTACTGATGGTATCTTTAATATGGCTTATTACGACCTTGTAATAGGCAATGATCTTTGCGTATATCCTTCTTATTATGAACCATGGGGCTACACACCGTTAGAGGCAGTAGCTTTCAAAGTGCCTTGCATTACTACTGATCTTGCTGGCTTTGGTTTATGGGCAAATAAGGAAAAGGGTAGCTATAGTACGATAGAAGATGGTGTTCAGGTAGTTCATCGCACCGATTACAACAATGATGAAGTGGCTGATGCTATAAAATATACAATTACACAGTATGCAGCGATGGACAGTAAGCAAGTAAATAAATGTCGTACATCTGCTCATAAATTATCGAAAAAAGCACTTTGGAGCAAGTTTATAAAGCATTACAATATAGCTTACGATCATGCTTTACAAAAGGCTAATAAGCGTTTTACAAACATAGGAAAAATATAATAACACAATAAGTAAATAAAAACAACGATGAAGATTAAGTCAGATTACACTAACACACCTCAGTTTACTGAGTTAAACGTTAAGTCTACTCTTCCTAAAGAGTTAGTATGTCTTGATGAAATTGCACACAATATGTGGTGGGCATGGACTTACCAAGCGCGCAATCTCTTTAAAAGCCTTGACCAAGACTTGTATGAGCAGGTGGGGCATAACCCTGTTCTTTTGCTTGAACGTTTAAGTTGTGAGCGTCAACAAGCCATCATCAAAGATAAGTCTTTAATGAAGCACGTTGCTGAAGTTTATAAAATGTTCCGTGAATATATGGATGTTAAACCTAACGCTAAGCGTGCCTCTGTGGCTTATCTTTCTATGGAATACGGCTTGGATCAGGTATTGAAAATATATTCTGGTGGTCTTGGTATGTTGGCTGGCGACTATTTGAAGGAAGCATCCGACTCTAATGTAGACCTTTGCGCAGTAGGTTTCCTATATCGTTTCGGCTATTTCCGTCAAAGTTTGTCAATGGACGGACAGCAGATTGCTAAGTATGATGCACAGCGATTCAACTCACTTCCTATTGAGCGCGAACTTGATGCGGAAGGCAATCAAGTTGTTGTAGAGGTACCTTACCGCGATTACACTGTTAAAGCTCTTGTTTGGCGTGTTAATGTAGGTCGTATTAAGCTTTATCTTCTCGATACTGACAACGACTTCAATTCTGAATACGATCGCTCTATTACCCATGCGCTTTATGGTGGCGATTGGGAAAACCGCTTGAAGCAAGAGATCCTTCTTGGTATTGGTGGTATTCTCACATTAAAGAAGCTAGGCATTAAGAAGGACATATACCATTGCAACGAAGGTCATGCTGCACTTTGCAACCTTCAGCGTTTATGCGATTATCGTGAGGAAGGTTTGAGCTTCAATGAGGCTATGGAACTTGTTCGTGCATCATCTTTATACACTGTTCACACACCAGTTCCTGCTGGTCATGATTATTTCGATGAGGAACTTTTCGGAAAGTATATGGGAGGCTACCCTGAGAAGCTTGGTATTTCTTGGGACGAGTTTATTGGTATGGGACGTACCAATCCAGACGACCATGCTGAACGTTTCTGTATGAGTACCTTTGCTTGTAACACTTGTCAAGAAATCAATGGAGTGTCAAAGCTTCATGGCTGGGTAAGTCAGAAGATGTTTGCTCCTCTTTGGAAGGGTTACTTTGCTGAAGAAAACAACGTAGGTTATGTTACCAATGGTGTCCATTTCCCTACATGGACAGCTTCAGAGTGGCGTAAGCTATACGATAAATACTTCGATAAAACCTTTATGAGCGACCAAAGCAACGAAGATATTTGGCATGCTATCTATAAAGTGCCAGATGCTGAGATTTGGGAAACCCGTATGGCATTAAAGGTAAAGCTCATTAAGTATATCAAAGATAAATTTACCCAACAGTGGTTGCGCAATCAAGGCGATCCTGCTAAGGTTGTTCAGGTACTTGAAAAGATCAATCCTAACGCCCTAATGATTGGCTTCTGTCGTCGTTTTGCTACTTATAAGCGTGCCCACTTGTTGTTCACCGACTTAGAGCGTCTTGATAAAATCGTAAACAATCCTGAACGCCCTGTATTGTTCTTCTTCTCAGGTAAGGCTCACCCTGCCGATGGTGCTGGTCAAGGACTTATCAAGCGCATCTTTGAAATATCACGTATGCCACAGTTCTTAGGCAAAATTATTTTCTTAGAGGACTATGATATGCAGTTGGCTCGTCGCTTAGTTTCTGGTGTAGATATATGGATGAACACCCCAACTCGTCCTCTTGAGGCAAGTGGTACCTCTGGTGAAAAGGCAGAGATGAATGGTGTTGTTAATTTATCTGTGCTTGACGGTTGGTATGTTGAGGGTTATCGTGAAGGTGCTGGTTGGGCTTTACCTGAAAAGCGTACCTATAGCGACCAAAACTATCAAGATCAGCTTGATGCTGCTACTATCTATAGCTTGTTAGAGCATGAGATTGCTCCTCTTTACTTTAGTAAGGATGCTAAGACTGGTTATTCAAAGGGTTGGATCCAAGTAGTAAAAAATTCTATTGCGACTATTGCTCCTCACTACACTATGAAGCGTCAGTTAGACGATTATTATAGCAAGTTCTACAATCGTCAGGCTAAGCGTTTCGCAACACTTCAAGCTAAGGATAACAAGCTTGCTAAAGAAATTGCTGTATGGAAAGAACAAGTTGCCCAGAAGTGGGATACCATCAGCGTAGTAGATAAGAATTTGGAGGCTTTGCACGATGTCGTAACAGGTAAGAAAGCAAAGATAAGCTTTACACTCGACGAGCAAGGTTTGCATGATGCCGTTGGACTAGAGTTTGTAATGCTTCACAATACTCCTGTCGATGATGTTAATGTCTTTAAGGTTGTACCTTTCAAGCTGGTAAAGACCGAAGGCAACCTTTATACTTTCGAAGTAGAACTCAATCCTAGTGTGGCAGGTGCGTATAAGTATGGCATTCGTATGTATCCAAAGAACGAAAACTTACCACACCGTCAGGACTTTGCTTATGTAAAATGGATAGGTTAAGATAATATTCTGAAAGTGGTGGGCGCTTTACCTATCACTTTTCGATAAATCAAAAGCGAGAAATCCTCCCTTGTGCCAAGTGGCATGAGGGAGGATTTTGGCTTTCTATGCGGTAATCTAGCAGTGATCCTGAATAGATTAAGCGTTTTTATAAATTGTATTATATAGATTACAAGAAGGAAAAGTGTTATTGTTAGTCCCCTACCTTTTATATGTTCTCTATATTATTTCTTTGTCAACTTTTTGCTCATGTGGTTTACTGGGTACCATACTGCCAACCATCCAACGATAATAACCGTGCAGAAGATAGCAATAATATCCCATGGATGCACACTAATAGGGTAAGCATTTACGACGAAACTGCCCGCCTCATTGCCTAGCTTAACGAGTCCGTACGCTTGTTGTAACCAGCATAATAGCAAGCCTAGTGCTATACCAATGATAGCACCGGCCACCGAGATCATACGTCCTTCAAAGAGGAATATACGCACTATTTGCTTTTCTGAGGCACCCAAATTGCGCAGCGTTTGTACATCGTTCTTTTTGTCAATCATTAACATGGATAGCGAACCAATGATGTTAAAGCATGCCACCATTAAGATAAAGCTCAAAAAGATGTAAGCAAACAACTTCTCAATGCGCATAATTTTAAACGTATCTGCTTGCTGTTCGTAGCGGTTTTTCACCGTATATTTTTCACCTAGCAGGGTCTTAATCTGATCTTGTACCTTGTCAATATCCACCCCACTTTTCATTCTTAGCTCCAACGATGTTATTTCCCCTTGGCGGTTAAAGAGCCGTCTGGCAAAGTTGAGCGAGGTGATAATGTATCCACCATCATATTTACTTTGCTTTACTTGGAAAACCATTCCCGGTGAAAGCAGCGAGTCTTTCACAAAGCTCTGTGAGGGATCAAGCGGATCGTATTGTCCTTCACGCAGCGGTGCATAGATGTGTAAATAGTCGCGCCATAACAAGCCCGTACCCAAGTCTTGTGCCACACGAATACCTAAGAGCGCATATTGTAAGTTGGCTACCTCCAAATCCAAGTCGCCTTCACCATAGCAGATATTGCTGATATGGGTTAGCGAGTCGAAATTTTCTTGCATACCCTTCACGGTAATCATTTTTTGCTTACCGTGATAAACAGCTAAAGCCTGATCTTCTACACATTCGGTCGATACCGAAACCTCTGGCATTTGCTTCACTTTTACGAGCAACGGATCGTCGGCAGGCATAGCTTTACCCGTAACCGCCTCAATCTTTAATTGTGGATCGAACTCTGTAAAGAACGATGCCACTAAGTCGGAGAAGCCGTTGAAACCACTCATTACCACTACTAATGCCATTGTTGCCACAGCCACACCTATTACCGAGATGCTGCTAATCACATTAATGGCATGGGTACTCTTTTTAGAAAAGAGGTAACGACGTGCTATATAAAAGGGAAAATTCATCTTTTTTACTTCTTCAAAAGATGATCAATGCGATCAAGATAATCGAGAGAATCGTCGATGAAGAAACGCAATTCTGGAATGATGCGCAGCTGGTTGTGCGTGCGCTGTCCTAGTTCGTAGCGTATGGTCTTATCGTTAGCATTGATGTTGTTGAGCAGTTCTTCAGCCTTGTCAGAAGGGAAAATGCTCAAATAGGCAGTACAGATACTGAGGTCTGGACTCACCTTTACACGTGTAACACTTACCAATACGCCATGCAACATACGTGTTTGCGATTGGAAAATACTAGCTAGCTCCTTTTGGAGTAGTCGTGATATGCGGTTTTGTCTTGTCTCTTGCATGTAATTAATTGAGAATTATTTTTGGCGTAAGCCATTTGTGTCTGTGCTTATCTTATCTCTTTTAAGCGTGTACAAAGTTACTAATTTTTAATGAGAAACAGCACCTTTATTTTTTCCTTATCAGTGTTAGCCCATCTCTAAGCGGTAAGATAACTTTCTCCACTCGTTCGTCTTTGGCTATCATATCGTTAAATCTTCGGATGCCCACCGTTTGCTGGTCGTGATCGTAAGCAGCATCGGCAACGTGTCCATCCCATAGGGTATTATCGGCAATGATGTATCCTCCTTGATTTATAATGGGGAGTAAAGCCTCGTAAGTTTCTACATAAGTGCGCTTGTCGCCATCTACGAATGCCATGTCGAACATTACGCCTAGTTTGGGTGCTTCTATGATAGCATCGCCTATTCTGAAGTCGATCTTATCGGCATAGGCAGAGTTTTCTATCCATGGACGTGTAAAATCTTCCATTTCGTCGTTAATCTCGAAGGTGTATAGTTGGCTTCCTTCTTCCAAACCTTCTGCCATACAAAGGGCTGAGTAACCACTAAAAGTACCTACCTCAAGAATGTTTTTAGGGCGCACCATGTGTACAAGCATCTTCAAAAGTCGTCCTTGCAAATGTCCACTTGCCATACGTCCGTGTACGGTATGTATGTTAGTGGCACGATAGAGCCGATACAGATAGTCGCCCTCTGCATCAATATGCGCGTTGATATATGTGTCTAGTTGCTCGGTCATTTTTATCCTATGAATGCTTCTATTGCCAAACGGTAACTGTCTAACCCAAATCCTTGTATCGTACCCTTACACCCTGCTGCTATCATAGAGTGTCGGCGATACTCCTCACGCATGTTTACATTGCTAATATGCACCTCGATAACAGGGGTAGAAATAGCCCGAATGCAGTCGAGTAGTGCAATACTTGTATGCGTATAAGCTCCTGCATTGAGTATGATACCATCAAAGGCGAAGCCCACTTCTTGTAGCTTGTCGATGAGTTCGCCCTCTATATTGCTCTGATAGTAATGTAGCTCTATTTGTGGATACCGCTTCTGTAGCTGTGGAAGCAATGCTTCCATTGGTGCGTTTCCGTAAATACTTGGTTCGCGTTTGCCTAGCAAATTAAGGTTAGGACCATTGATAATAAGTATGCGCATAGTGTTGTTTATTTAAATCTTACTTGTAGGTTTAATTTCATAAAATACAACTTTCCTTCCTGATATATATTTCCAAAGAGGTATCTTGATGTGCTTGGAGTTTCAAGTTTAGTATTGTGGAACAGATAGTTTTCTAAATCGTTTCTGTCAAAAAAGTGATAACATACTATATCCCCATCTTCTTTTACAATAATATATCCCCCATTAGCATTGAAGTTTCCATACCACGGAGTGGTGCAAGTCATACATTTTCCATATCAGATTTACATTTTGCTCCTTCTTTCCCCACAGCATATTTACTTTTTAAGGGAGCAGAAATATTGAAGATATTTTTATTTAGAGTTGTTTCTGACATTTAAATAGTATCTTTGTATGTACTAATAATTAGCATCTTTTGCAAAAATAGCAATTTAAATGGAGACCAACAAGAAATCATCCGACAACGTTGTACGCAAGTTTCGCCGTTATCTGAAGCTCGAAAAGGGACATTCCGAGAATACTGTCGATGCCTATATGCACGATATTGAGAAACTTTCGTCCTATCTTAAAGCCGAAAAGGTGGATGTGTTGGATGTGAAGCTTGATGATTTGGAACACTTTGCCGCCTCTATTTCTGAAATTGGTATTGGCGCCAGGTCATTGGCGCGCATTCTAAGCGGGGTGCGCCACTTCTATCGCTTTCTGGTTTTAGATGGCTATTTAGAAACCGATCCTACCGAATTGCTCGAGTCGCCCAAGCAGCCGCAACATCTTCCCGAGGTGCTTTCCACAGCCGAAGTGGATATTATCCTACAAAGCATTGACCTCTCAAAGTGGGAGGGGCAGCGCAATAAGGCTATTATAGAAATGCTTTTCTCGTGCGGGCTGCGTGTGTCCGAACTTACCAATCTGAAACTTTCCAACCTATATCTTGACGATCTGTATATCCGTGTGATGGGAAAAGGCTCAAAAGAACGCCTTGTCCCTATCTCACCACGTGCTATCGAGGAGCTAAACTATTGGTTTTTAGATCGTAACCAAATGGTGATAAAGGAGGGAGAAGAAGATTATGTATTCCTAAATCGGCGTGGCGCTCATCTTACCCGCACTATGATCCTTATTATGTTAAAGCGTTATGCTAAAGGGGCTGGTATTAAAAAGACCATTTCTCCCCACACGCTTCGCCACTCTTTTGCCACTGCTCTGCTTGAAGGGGGTGCCGATCTTCGTTCCATTCAAGCTATGTTGGGGCATGAAAGTGTGGTAACTACAGAAATTTATACCCATATTGACACTACAACCCTGCGACAAGAGATCCTCAATCATCATCCCCGTAATATCCGTTATCGGGAGGAACATGGGCTATAGTTGAAGTGAAAGATCGTTGCTCATATAGCATAATATTACCTTTTGAGTAGTAATAGCTTACCTATTATATATAAATAGGTAAACTTTTGATTTGAAAAATAATTTATTTTTGCATTAAAAACAAATTAAAAACGAACTAAAAATAAATTATTTTTCAAGTCAAAAGGTCATGTATAAACACTTAAAAGCTTATGTATTAACACTTAAAAGCTTATCTTTTGCTATTTAAAACATAGTATTTTCGTTTGGTAGTGATTTTCTAATTTTATATATTTGCATCTAGTTTATGGGCAGAACCGTTAATAATGCCCATTTCGTGGAATAATCATCTAGTGGGTTTCTATATGGAAGCGTATTACAGCATTACCTCATTTTATAATGGGTATGGCGGTATAGAAGGTATAGAGAAAGCAAAAATAGAGGATTAAAGGGAAAATTATCGTTTTTCAATAAAAATTACGCTAAAATCTGCTGAATAGCTTAAAATGAGCGATTTATGAGTGTTTCACCTCAATGGAGGTAATGATTTAGCAACGGTTCTAATTTCTGCAATATGCATACGTTTGCTTGTCAAACAACTCTTGTCGGTTGCAAAAGTACAACAAAAACTTCGGCTCGCAAAAATATAGTTTATCTTTTATGATTTATTTTCAGTTATGATTAGATAATTTCAACTGAGTTTACAAATGTACTTCGCAACTTGCCTGTTAGTTCTTGATGCGCAATTATATGTAGCTAAAATGTTAAAAATGTAGCATAAGATGGCTTTTTATCGCAAATGTTTCTTTTTTATGAAACAATATGAGTATCTTTGTCAACCAAAAAGAATAATATGGCACAAAATATCTTCCGACTTGTCTTGACAGACGAGGCACAGGACTTCATTGAGAGTTTACCCGAAGCGGTATCTTACAAGATATACTACAACATCAAGCGTGTTGCTGGAGGAGAACGCAACAAGGAACTTTTCAAGAAGTTGGAGAATTCGGAGATATGGGAATTTCGTACATTGTACAACAAAACTGCTTATCGCTTGTTTGCTTTCTGGGACAAGGACAAGGAAACTTTGGTGATTGCCACTCATGGCATCATCAAGAAAACTCAAAAGACACCAAGCAAGGAAATAGCAAAAGCAGAAGCAATAAGAAAAGAATATTTCAAAAACAAATAATTATGGCACAGATGAATCTTACCCCATTGGACGACGTGCTTGACAAGCACTTTGGAAAAGTTGGTACTCCGAAACGTGACGCTTTTGAGAGTGATGTGGATGAAGCGTTGCATGCTTACCGTTTGGGAGAAGCCATCAAGAAGGCTCGCATAGAGCAGAATTTGACCCAAGAACAACTTGGTGAGCGTATCGGTGTGAAAAGAGCGCAGATTTCCCGATTAGAGAGAGGTTATAGTATAACAATACCTACTATGCGAAGAGTATTTAAGGCTCTTGGTGTGGTAACTGCAACTATCGATTTGGGGATTGCAGGTAAAGTAGCACTATGGTAAAGATTCACAATTAAAGAAATAAGTAATGGCAACTATAGATTTTGAAAACATAGATTCTGATAGCACAGATAACAAGTATTTGGACCTCTGTAAAAAAAGAAGATATATAGAAGCAGTGAAAGTTTATAAAGATGATACTGGTTGCGGATTGGCTGAAGCAAAAGCTTATATTGACAATCTTCGTTCTGAGTATGGGATAAAACCTCAATCGTCAGGATAAGGCTGTATGGTTGCAATAAGTATCTTGATTATAGTATCATTTCTAATATTTTTGTAATATGGCACGACGATATAGAGACCCATGGGCTAAAAAATCCAAAAAGGGAATGAAGTCATTGGGAACGATGGCTAAAGTCGGTGGTGTTTTAGGTTATGCTGCATATAACAGCATAAAGAGCACAAACGCCCAAACACGCCACTTAAACCAAGCTACAAAAACCAAAAATATATCTCCAAAAGGTTGTGGCATTATTGCGATTGGTTTTATATTGGGAGCTATAATTGGCATTTGCGCTGGAAGTTTTATGGCTTTTGGAATAATCTTTTTGGGTACGGCTTTCGTAGTATCAATTATGACTATTGTATCATCTGATGATAACACAGAACAAACATCATCTTCAACTGACACAAAAGAAAAAGTCCTAATAAATTCTAATCCAAAATTTAAAGAGACTACAGATGCAATTAAAAAATCCATCATGGAAAAAGTTTGTTACGAACCAATAAATACACAATTAAATGCGTTGCCTGTGAATTTGAGAAAAGAATGCTTCTTGCAAGCATTGCTGTCTGCTTTGAATGAATACAATTTGATGTCGGAAATTCCAAATGAAACAGAAAAATATATAGATGCTCTTACTGCAAAAATGAATATTTCAGAAGATATACTTGCAAGCAAGAGCCAATATGTTGATTTTACAAAATCACTTATTGTTCAAGATATTTTGCATGGAATTACTCCACATAGAGCAACTTTGACACGAAACCCTATAAACTTTCAAAAGGATGAGATTTTGATTTGGCCTTTTGTCGGAGTTGTTTTGTATGAAGAAGTCGTTAGACGTCAATCTGTCGGGGCATCAAGAGGCATCAGTGTCCGTGTAGCAAGTGGTATATACTATCGTGTCGGAGCATTTAAAGGAGAGCCTTTAGTTACTTCAAGCCTTCAGCCAAAATATTCTGGCTCACTGATAATTACAAACAAGAATGTTTATTTTTATTCTGTTCAAAAATCAATTCGTTTACCTTATGGGAAAATATTGTCTTTTGTCCCATTTGAAGATGGTATCGGCATACAGCTAGATAGAATGAATGCAAAAACAATCTACATCAAAGGGCTTGATGGTAGATTTGCATTTAATGTTGTGTCAAATATACAAAACATAAACAATTAATAAATCCAATGAAGGGTGTCCTTATTGGCACCCTTCATTGGATTTATAGTCTAACGCCTTTACGTTGTGAAGATAAACGTAACTTTAGGGTATCCCATTGCTCCTTGAACCAGTCACCAATAGGTTGTCTATTGATATACAAAAACAGTTGGTTCGGCTTGGTAGAATCAGAAAACACCTTGATTTCCGCATTCTCCACATTGAACTTTCTTCTGTGCTCCTCGGAATAGAGTGAACCGCTAAAGTTTAACGCCTTACCTGTAAGGAGTACTCCGATTTGCTCGATGGTGAAGCCTATCTTCCTGCACAGGTCTTCCATTTGCAAGCGTGCCTCCAACATCGGAAACCAACGATTGGCTTTGCGGATGAGGTCGTTGAGCATCGTTACCTCCGTGCAGTGCTTGCTCTCTAAATTCGCAACCTCCGATTGGTGCTTCCGCTGCATCTCGTCAAGCTGTTTGCTGTGGCTGTCTTCCATTCGCTGCACCTTCTCATGGAGTTCATCTATGTATTGCTCTCGGTCTGCCACAAGCTCGCACAACTTTCGGTTGTGTTGCTCCACCTCTTTCAATTTTCCACTGCCCAAAAGAGAACCAATCTTCGACACAAGGGCTTTCTTGGCTTCCGTCTTGGCTGCCTGTAGTTTCTCCGTGTTGATTTCGTTCTTGGTCTGTTTGAGCAGTCGCTCCGCTTCCTCCACATCAGATTGCAACAGTTTCATGCAGTTTTGAAGTCTCTCCGTCTCTCGCTTGATGTTGCGGTAATACTGTGCCGTGGTGGTATGCCTCGCATCCGATCCACGGACACCTCGCTTCAAGCCATACTTGCCCATGGCTTCCGCATAACTGTCGTGATAGCCAACCATCTTGTCACGGTTGAGCACATCATCGGCACACAACCTCACGGCATTGGCTTTCTTGCGGTATGTCCGCTTGCCTTCTTCCGCTGTCTTGTTCTTCGCCTTTCTCCGCTCGCCTGTCACTATCGGAACGATGGAGGCGTGGAGGTGCGGCGTGTGCTCGTCCATGTGGAGAACCACCGAAACGACATTCTCCTTGCCGAATGTGTCCTGCAACCACTTCAAGCTGTCGTTGCACCAATCGTCAAGCTGACCATTGGCTGCGATGTTCATCATGTCCTCGTGCGTTCCAGACAGCACGGTTCTAATCACCCTCACCTGGTCATTGGTTATCTTGCGCTTGATGCCTGCCGTCTTGATGCGGTGGGCGATGGCTTCGTCACGACCATACACACCGCTCGGCATCTTGACAAGCTCACGGTTGAGGTGAGTTCTCGTAGGGTCAGCGTTGTCGGGTATCACCTTGCGCTCTATGTGGTCTGACTCCCTTGCGTCAGAGCTGCCCTTTGCCTTCTTGAAATCCAAACTGAAATGTCCCATAATAAACTTGTTTTTGAGTTGTACAAATCCGCTTGCCGCATTGCGCCCTGCGCATGGCTCACGGGGTTTCAAAAGGGGATGCCCCTTTGCTCAATGGGCGTTTTTAGTGGTGGCGTGCCACTGCGTCAAGAAAACGCCCTATTAAGTTATGGCTTTTCCGTTCAGAATAGCCATTGGAGCAGGAACCGCCTATATGCCCAAGGCTGCGCCTCTCTTTCGAGGTGGAACGGTTTGCTTAACAGGCTGTACTTGGTGTACAGACTGTTTGGATTTAACTCCGCACAGATAGTCGTTCAAGTCTTTGTACTCACAGTACAAGTGAGATGCATCCCTCACACGGTAGCCGAGGGCGTTCTCGATGGCAAGCGTTGCCTTCCGCCCTGCATCATCGTTGTCGAGCAGACAACTGATGCGCTCGTAGCCGTGTAGTGCGTCAATAGCCTTGTCAACGTTGCTTGTTGAGTTGAGTATCACGTAGTCCTGCGCTTCCAATGACGGACAAGACGGAAACTTCTCCATGCGTAACGAGAGAAAGGAAAGATAGTCCATCATGCCCTCGAACACATAGCAAGCGTATCTTGGCTCGCCTTGCTGTCGGATATGTGTGATGTCCTTGGGGGACATGCAACCCTTGAAGAATCGGTTACGAACCTCGTAACCGCCCGACTTGTTCTTGAAGCCGATGGCGAAGTAGTTCTTGCCATTATGCGAGAAGTGGAGTTCCACACATTCCTTTCGGGCGATGCACAGGTCAATATTCCGCTCGCTCAGATAGCGTAGGAGTGCAGGATGGTTAAGTTCCCTAACCTCTAATCTCTCAAAACTCGGCTCGGAAGCTTGCTGAGGGAAAGAAAAGTCGGTCGGGCGTACATGGGGTGCTTGCTTCTCCATCTTGTCCAAGAGATATGGCAAGCTGTCTGATGCGTAGAGGTATGACGCAAGGGTGATGATGTTGCCGACCTTGCCCATTCCGAAATCGAACCAACTGTTCATCATGGTGTTCACCTTGAAAGATGCCTCGCTCTCATTTCTCAGCGGTGACTTGTACCAAAGGTTTGCGCCCTGCTGCTTGACATGGCGGTGTCCCAAACTTTGCAGGTAGTCTACAATCTTGATTTGCTTTGCTTCTTGAATGTTCATGTTTTACTGTGGATTAAGTGGTGTATGTATTTCTGATGAATTGTTGAGAATGGCATGTATTGATATGATAGTCAAATACTTATCTTCTCAACAAACTCTCAACAAATGGTTCTTTTCAACAAAATCACTGGGCAAAAGAGAAAGACAGGCATTAGCTGTCATGTTTTCTCTTTTCAACAGTCTCTTTCTTTTGTTGAGAGATTTGTTGAGAAAATGTTGAGCCTTAAATACTTGATATTCAACAATTCTTTTATCATATTCAACAATTCAACAAAATTATATGCTATTTAGCTTGTCCATCGTTACAGTGTAGAACTTGCCCACACGTTTTGTTGGCGAGTAGTGACCGCTGCTATTGTAGTTGTACTCGTATGAGGTGTAGGTGAGGGCGTTCTCTGAAGGTTGCAGCTTCCAACAGTCCTGCACTATCTTTCGCACAAGGTGCTTCTCCGCTTTCACGTGGTTGCATTGCAACAAGGCGATTGCGTCATTGAGGCAGAATTGCAAACTGGCGGTTTGGGTGTTCTCCATGACCTCAAGGAACAGCTCCGACATTTCCACCTCAAGTCTGTTACGGTTGCAGCGTATGATTCTCCTCAGAGCATCGGTCGCTATCTGTTCGGGTGCGAACCACATTCGGCTCTTGTGCTCTGTGGATAGCGTTCTGCCTTGCAGATGGAACAGAAAAGCGGGTATCTCCGCCTTCAGTTTCTCCAAGAAGTCGGTATCGTCAGATTGCAACGATGAAATCTTCCTCACCCAATATCGGGTCTCGCCCTCGTCAATGATGACAGGGGGTGATTCGTTGTTGGAGCACAGCACGAACTTGGCAAAGAAGGAAATCTCGTTCCTGTCCTTGCCCTTGGCTTCCACCTTGTACGAGAGGGTGGTGCTGAGGTTCTTCAACCGCTCGGAATCCTCCCTGCGACTGAGCAACACCTCGTCCACGACAATCAGCAGCTTGCCAGCCCAATCGGAATTGAACTGACTGCGGAAGTCCTCGTTGGTGTTGAATGTCACGTTGTCTTGGAACAACGCTTTCAGAAAGTTCAAGAACGTGGTCTTGCCTGTGTTCCTCTCCTCTGATACGAGCAGCAGAATGGGCAACTTCTGCACAGGTCTGAGATAGAGCAGTTGCAGGTAGTCCATGCCAAGCTCATATTGCTCACCGAAGATGTGACTAACCAACTTCTTGATATTTGGGAAGTTCCCTTGCATCGGCTTATGTCCTATCGGCTCGTATAGGTTGAGGAAACCGTCTATCACCGTGCGGTGGTTCACATGTTCGGGAACAGTGCAGAAGCCGTCATACTTGTGAACGTACTTTATGAACTCCTTGCCGTAGTCCTGACGCAAGGTCTCCATGTTCCATGGGATGCGCTTTCTTACCTTTCCTCCTGTGATGGTAGGTTGGTCAACCACCTTGTACAAGGTAGTGCCAACACGGATGAACACCTCGTTTGTCGGAGGTGCTGCCTGTGGCTGTTTGCTTCCCACAGCTACAGGTTGTTTGTTGTCGTTTGTCTTGCTCATAATCTAACCTTTGTGAGTTGATGAAATTAAAGTTGCAAAGGTAAGGGCGGAAAATCAAAACGCAAAACACAAACTTGCGCAGAATGGAGAAGTTTGCACCGACAGTGTTAAAAGATTGGAAATCAAGGTGCTTGATGTAGCCAATCGGGATAAGATGAAACAAAAAATCCCGAAGAGAGGTTTCCTTGCGAACCTTTCCTCGGGATGAACAAAAATGTATTCCTGCATGTCATACGTTTTATATGTCATACGATAAACATGTAAAACGTTTGACATCGGCAGCTCTGCATTCTTCACAGAAATGCTTGATACGACAGTGAATCAGTATGTAGGCAAGTCAATACGACAGTGAATGATCGAAGCGTCAAAAATGCGACCATTCTTAGCTGAAGGCATTTGTCCCTCCGTAGATTTGCAGGACAATGGCTGTTTTCTCTTTTGCTCCGTACAACCTCTTGAAGATAGCATCACGAAGTTGCGCTGCACTATTGGAGGTTAGACGGAAGCAAATGGCAACAACCATAGGGAATCCATACAGCGTTTGCCAAACATCTTTGGAAAGTTTTTGCCTCTTTTGGACTTCCGACACCAACAACATACCTTCTTTATATATGGCTCTTATCACGGCTTTGAGCTTCGGGGTTGTGACATAAAGCATATCTACCAACTCATTTTCACTCATCCACAAGTCCTCCAGGTTGGACGGAATGGAAAGCCTTCCATTTCCGTCCACGGTGATTACAGTCCTTTTCATGCCATCCCTCCCATTGCAGGCAAATGCCCCTTGATTCGACTTTCAAAGACAGATATGTCATGGTCAAGCTTGGTGCTTGTCACCTTGGCATATATCTGTGTCGTGGTGATATTCGTGTGACCAAGAATCTTGCTCACGCTCTCTATCGGCATTCCGTACTCCAAGGCTAAAACAGCCCAACTATGACGTGAGACATGAAACGAGACACGCTTCTTGATGCCACACATTGCAGCAACTTTCTTTATGCGCTTGTTGATGCTGTCAAGGTTGCCGATATTGAACAAGTGACTTCCTTTTCTGAAAGCCTTGTATCTCCCAATAATCTGCATGGGAATATCCATCAACTTGATTTGGAACGGAACGCCTGTCTTCTGACGCTTGGAAACAATCCAAGGAGCACCGTTTATCATGCTGATGTTATCTTCCGTCAAGTTCTTGATGTCGATGAAAGATATACCTGTCCAACAACCAAAGATAAAAAGGTCTCTCGCAAATGCCATGTTCGGGTCTTCCAACTTTATCTCTGTCATGACGGTAAGCTCGTCCAATGTCAAGAACTCACGTTCCTTGTGGTCTGGGTCAACGTGGTACATGGCAAATGGATTTCTCGGTATCTTGCCGTTGTAGTGAGCTGCCGTTACGATATGCTTCAGTGGTATGGAGTAAATCCAAATGGAGGACTGCGCAAGTCCGATGACATTCTTCAGATACAGGCAATAGTCACGGATGAACTCCTCTGTAAGCTCGTTCATGGACATATCGCTGCGCTTGTACTGATACTTGATGAAATCGGCAACATACTTTCTTACCGTCAGATACTTGCGGTAGGTGTTCGTGGCTCTATCCTTGCCCACACGCTTGGCAAAAGCTGCGTTCTCCTTGTCAAAGGCTCTGAGCAATGTCTCGTATTCCGTGCCTATGCCTTGGTAGGCGTTTCTCACCATTTCAGCGGTAACGAACGCCTCACGGTCGGAAAGTCTCTGGTAATGCTTGGTAATTTGAGCCTTGATGTTGTCAAGCGCAAAGTTCACCTCCTTGGCTTCCTTACTCTTGCCTGTGGCTCTGTTGCCCTTGGCATCCCAAATAGCCTTGGTAACGCTCTGCTTGCAACTGAACTGTGCGATAGTTCCGTTGATTGTCACTCGCCCCATGATAGGGACAATTCCGTTTCTCTCCTTGTTTCCATTTACATAGAAGACTGTCTTGAAAGTGCATCTCATAATCCTTACTTTTTTGTTCGGTGCAAAATTAAACTATGAGAGTTGCATGGCAAAACCAAAACTTACGCAGAATGGGGAAATATGAACCGCCACCGTTAAAAATGCTTATTAGGGCGTTTCTGCGAGGTAATGATTTGAAAGCGTTTCTATTTCTCCAATCTGCGTTTTTCGCTTTTCCTCGTATATGCCACTTAAAGCCAACGACTGCCACAACCACTTGAAACTCAAAATAAAAGCATCATTCTGCTATTTCTTGCTTTTTTAGGCGTTATTTTCACTAAAAAAATATCGTTTTTCTTGCACGTATAAAAAATCATGTATATCTTTGCCATATCGAAAAACGATAAGAATATATTTTTATTCAGTATGCTATTGTGCATGACAATGAAAAAGGTAAAACGTTATGAAAAAATTTAATATTCTTTGCACGCTCCTGCTAGGAATAATGTTTGTGTCGGTAGTGTACGAATTGTATAGTGCGGGTTATTCCTTTGGGCGAGGATGGTATCTTGCTGATGAATTGATAAAAAAAGACACTCCAACAATGGAGATGGCGATCAATAGGTGTGAGCTAGAGGGTAAGAAAACTTTTTTCCCTGATACCCTTGCCAATGTCAAGACGGGCGGAAAGGTATATACAGGACGGTCGACCGTTATGTATGAAACGCTTTACAAACCTACTTTTACACACAGTGTGTGGGATATTTTGAAGATTATCGTCGAACTAGTTTATATCTATGTATTAATACGGTTGTGCTATATTTTCATAAAACTGATTAGGCAGGTTAATCGTGGAGAAATCTTTGATATATCTACAGAGCGAAAGTTTCAGCGTCTTGGCTGGTTAATGATTGTGGGTTATGCTTTAGAATGGTTGTTGCTTTTTATTGACTACTCGCTTGCAAATATTGAGCTAATGCTCAAGGATTATGATATTGTTTTAGGCGAACATCCATCGGTCTTGCTACTCGTATCGGGTGTTGGATTGTTAATTATTGAGCAAATATTTGTGATGGCTCGTAAGATGCGTGAGGAGCAGGAACTCACAATATAATAAGGAGAAGTGTAAAATGGGCGTAATCGTAAATCTCGATGTTATGCTAGCTAAGCGCAAGATGCAGAGTGGTGAGCTGGCGGAAAAGATAGGTATAACACCTGCTAATTTGTCAATTTTGAAGACAGGGAAAGCCAAAGCTATTCGCTTCTCTACATTGGAAGCTATTTGTGAAGCACTCGATTGTCAGCCTGGTGATATTTTAGCATATAATAAATAAAAATTAAAAATAATTCAATGCTTGTAGTGTATTAGATTTTTTTCTATCTTTGCGCTTAATAGTTTGAAAGTCTTATTATTAAAAACATAAATAAAATGAAATTAAAACAATTGCTATTATTATCTTTCTGTTTCGTAGCAGGAATGGTTTCGGCTCAGCAGATGGGACCTATTCCTACGAATAAGAATGTAAGACAAGGTAAATTAAGCAATGGTCTTACTTATTACATTTTGCATAATGAGTGGCCAGAGCATGTTGCTAACTTCTACATTGCTCAGCGTGTAGGTGCTATTCAAGAGAATGACGACCAACGTGGTTTGGCTCACTTCTTGGAACACATGGCATTTAATGGTTCTGAGAATTTTCCAGACTCTACCTTGTTAGAGTTTACACGTAGCCTAGGCGTGGAGTTTGGCACTGATTTGAATGCTTATACTAGTATTGATCAAACGGTGTATCGTGTATGCAATGTGCCTACAAAACGCCAGTCAGCACTCGACTCTTGTTTGTTGATTATGAAAGACTGGTCAAATGGTTTGACACTTGCTGATAAAGAAATCGACAAAGAACGTGGTGTGATACATCAGGAATGGCAGTTGGGATCAAGCCCTAGTATGCGTATCTATGAGCGCGTTTTGCCTAAGATGTACCCTGGGTCTAAGTATGGTTATCGCCTACCGATAGGCTTGATGAGTGTGGTAGACAACTTCCCTTATAAGGCTTTGCGCGACTATTATAAGAAATGGTACAGACCAGACAATCAATGTATCATCGTTGTGGGCGATGTAGATGTAGACCATACAGAGGCACAAATCAAAAAGCTTTGGGCGAATGTGGTTACACCAGCTAATGCTGCTAAGGTAGTAGATGAGCTTGTTCCAGATAATAAGGAGGCTATTTATATTGTAGATAAGGATAAGGAGTTGCAAAATACCTCTGTTTCTTTGGCAATGAAGCATGATGTATATCCTGATAGCGAGAAAAATGATCAAACTTATTATATCGATGGTTATGCTAAGAGTCTTATTGGTATGATGCTTAACCAGCGTTTAACAGAGCTTTTACAGAAGGCCGATTGTCCTTTCACTTCTGCTTATGGATATGATGGCAACTATATTTTGTCTAAGACTAAGGGGGCTTTCATACTTGACGCAGCAGCTAAAGAAGGTAAGGGCCTAGAAGCATTGGCAAGTATTTATCGTGAGGCTTTGCGTATTCGCCAATTCGGTTTTACAGCAACAGAATTTGAAAGAGCTAAGGCTAACTACTTGTCAGAGAAAGAATCTCAATATACAAACCGTAACAAAAAGACTAATAATAGTTATGGTGATGAGCTTCGCGATCACTATTTGGCTAACGAACCAATTCCTAGCCCTGAGGACGAATACCAACTCTTGAAGCGTATTGCAGAAATGCCTGCTCTCAATGTGAACGCTATTAATATGTATGTAAAGGAATTGATTTCTGACAAGGATAGCAATCTTGTTGTATCATTGTTTGAGCAAGAGAAGGCTGGTAAGCAATATATTACAGAAGCACAGTTGGCTAATGTTATCAAAAATGTGCGTGCAGAAAAGCTAGAAGCATGGGTGGATAACGTAAAGCAGGAACCACTTTTGGACGAAACTAAGCTTCCAAAGGCTGGTAAGATCGTAAAGGAAACAGAGAATAAGGTGCTAGGATACAAGGTGCTTACATTGAGCAATGGCGCACGTGTATTGTTGAAGAAAACTGATTATAAGGATAATGAAATTCAGTTTACAGGTTATTCTAAGGGTGGTAAGAGCCTTTATGGTGCTGCCGACTTTGATAATCTAAAGCTCTTCGATATATATTTAAGCACTTGTGGTTTGGGTAATTTTACTAATCAGGAGCTTTCAAAGGCTTTGGCTGGTAAGGAAGTTAATATGAATGTTAGCTTAACTGAAATATCACAGCGTATCGGTGGTAGCTGCGTTCCTAAGGATGTGGAAACAATGATGCAGCTAGCTTATCTTCATTTTACGGATATTCGTAAGGACGAAGCTGAACTAGGTGTTATTAAGGCGCAGTTGGAAACAGCTTTGAAGAATAAGGATTTGTCTCCAGAGGCTGTATATTCAGACTCTCTTACTTATACCATTACAGGTCATAATCCTCGTTTTTCTCCGCTACAGTTAAGCACTGTTCAGAAGGCAAACATAGATCGTATTCTTCAGATTTGGAAGGAACGCTTTGCTAGTCCTGGTCAGTTCACTTATATGTTTGTAGGTAATTTTGATGAGGCTACGCTTCGTCCATTGATAGAAAAGTATCTTGCTTGCTTGCCAACTGGTAAGGCTGAAAACTTTGTTCAGTACAGTCGTCTTGTAGATGGTAAGGTTTCTAACAAGTTTACGCGTAAGTCTGAAACACCAAAAGCTATTGCTTTCGAGTTTTGGAGACAGCCAGCTTCTTATACTTTAGAAAACAGTGTGTTGGCTGATGCTGCTGGTCAGGTGTTGAGTATGGTATATTTAAAGGATATTCGTGAGGATGCTAGTGCTGCTTATTCAGTAGGTGCTGGAGGTAGTTTGTCAAAAGAAGGCAACAAGTCTTATATCCAAATTCAGGCTTATTGCCCTATGGATCCAACAAAGTCTGATCTTGCTGTTAAATTACTTCATGATGGTTTCAAGAATAATACAATGAAGATTGACACTGACAAGCTACAGAAGGTAAAGGATAATATGCTCAAGAATGCTGATATTGATGCTAAGAGCAACAATCATTGGGCTTCTGTAATTGAGGAACTTGACCGCTTTGGTGTTGACTTCCATACTGATTACAAGAAAGTTGTAAATGCTATGACTCCTGAAAAGTTGGCTAACTTCTTGAAGGGTGTATATCAATCTGGTAATCAAATAGAGGTTGTGATGACCCCTGCAAAGTAGTTTTTACTTTACTATAATATAAATGCCCACGTAAGATAAGTAGTCTTACGTGGGTATTGTTGTTTTTAATTATAGCTAAATAATTTGCGATAATTTTATTATCCAGCTAATTTTCAGTAACTTTGCACCCCTATTAAGATTTAAGATAACAAATTATGGCATATTTATTTTCATCAGAATCAGTTTCAGAAGGACACCCAGACAAGGTGGCTGACCAAATAAGCGACGCATTGTTAGACCAGTTTTTGGCTTACGATGAGCATTCTCACTGCGCTATTGAAACCTTTAATACCACAGGACAAGTAGTTATTATGGGCGAAGTTCGCTCAGAAGAGTACGTCGATTTACAAACAGTAGCACGCAAAACAATCAACAAGATTGGTTATACTAAGGCTGAATACCAGTTTGATGGTAATAGTTGCGGCGTGTTGTCGGCTATCCATGAGCAGAGCGATGATATTAATCGTGGTGTAGAAAATGGCGATGATGAGAACCAAGGAGCAGGCGATCAAGGTATGATGTTCGGTTACGCATGTAACGAAACCGATAATTTCATTCCTGTAACGCTAGACTTAGCGCATCTATTGATGACTACTTTGGCAGATATTCGTAAGGAGGGTAAGCAAATGACCTATCTTCGTCCCGACTCAAAGAGCCAAGTTACCGTAGAGTATAGCGATGATAATATTCCACAACGTATAGATACGATTGTTGTATCTACTCAGCACGATGACTTCATAGCGCCTACAAACGACTCTCGTGAAGCACAGTTGAAGGCTGATGAGCAGATGCTTGCACAGATACGTAAAGATGTTATTGAGATCCTTATGCCACGTGTGAAGGCACAAATCACATCGGATAAGGTGCTAGCCTTATTCAATGAACAGATAAAATATTTAGTAAACCCAACAGGAAAGTTTGTGATTGGTGGTCCTCATGGCGATACAGGGCTTACTGGTCGTAAGATAATCGTTGATACATACGGCGGTAGAGGCGCACACGGTGGTGGTGCTTTCTCTGGAAAAGATTCATCAAAAGTGGATCGTTCAGCGGCATACGCCACTCGATACATAGCAAAGAATATGGTTGCTGCAGGTGTGAGCGATGAAATTTTGGTACAGTTGGCTTACGCAATCGGTGTTGCAGAGCCTGTTAGTGTATATGTAAACACTTATGGACGCTCAAAGGTAGAGCTATCAGATGGTGAGATTGCCAACAAAATAAAAGCACTATTCGATCTCCGTCCTAAAGCTATTGAACGCACTTTGAAGCTTCGTCAGCCTATGTATCTTGAAACAGCAGCATACGGACACATGGGAAGAAAGAACGAAGTGGTAAAGAAGCACTTCGAGAGTCGTTATCATGAGTCAAAGGATATAGATGTAGAACTCTTCACGTGGGAGAAGCTTAATCGTGTAGAAGAAATCAAAAAAGCATTCGGATTGTAATCGCCTGAATGGTAAAAACAGACTCCATAGCTCGCCCATCTATGTTATTGCGATCGACAGTAGCTAAGATGTGTAAGGCTGAAACAAATGTAAAGCCGAAAGAGAAGGCATCAACCGACTCCCTCGGACTAGTAAGCTTGAAGGCAATAAAGCCCTTCAAGCTTTCTGATTTGCACTTTGAGGAAGAAGGATATTTTAAAGGAAGCAAGTATTTTAAGGCTGGAAAGAATAGTGTTCGATATGGAACAGAATTGGGAGATCCTGTTCCTTATACCCTTAATACGGACAATACGCTAGCTGGAGTATTACTAGCTTGTTTTATAATTGCAATGCTTAGTTTTTCGGCTTCTCGTAGTTTTATTGTTAATCAGTTGCAAACTTTCTTTAAAGAGTCGCGTCGCAAGCGTGCAATAGCAGAGAATGAGCCTAAAGGAAAGGTAATGCCACTACTTATGTTGCAAACTTCTCTACTACTTAGTGTTATCTTTTTTATAGCGTGGAGTCGTATCTCTGGAGATACGTATGAGGCTGGAACACAACTTATTAAAATAGGAATATACTTCGGAGAATTTATAGTTTACTTCGTCTTAAAGCGTCTTTTTTACTCGATAATTGATTGGACTTTCTTTGAAAGAGAGCAAAATCATACATGGGCAAAGGTGTGGCTCTTTCTTAGTACCATAGAAGGGGTTTTGTTATTCCCACTTGTTTTGCTTTTAGTATATTTTCATCTGTCGTTTCATATAGCACTTATTTATAGCGTAATCGTGGTATTTTCAGTCAAAATCCTGCAACTTTACAAGAGCTATGCTATCTTTTTTAGCAGAAAATCAGCCAGTTTGCAAATAATTTTGTACTTTTGCACCCTTGAAATAATACCATTAATTCTGCTATGGGGAGTATTAGAATTAACTGGGAACTATTTGAATATAAACATTTAAAAAACGATGATAAAGAAAATCTTGGTTTCACAACCTAAACCAACAAGCGATAAGTCGCCTTATTATGATATAGCTTCTGACTTAGGTGTGGAAATGGTTTTTAGACCCTTCTTTAAAGTCGAAGGACTTTCTTCTAAAGAGTTTCGTCAGCAAAAGATTAATTTGTTAGACTATACTGCTGTGGTATTTACCTCTCGTCATGCCGTTGATAACTATTTTAAGTTGGCAAAAGAGATGCGTGTTACTATTCCTGAAGATATGAAGTATTTCTGTGTTATCGAGACAATAGCACTCTATATTCAGAAATATGTACAGTATAGAAAGCGTAAAGTGTTCTTTGGTGATACGGGTAAGATTGATAGTTTGATCCCACTCATGCAAAAACATAAGAACGAAAGGTTTCTTGTTCCACAAAGCTCTGTTCACAATAACGCAATATCTTCTTTGTTAGATGCACAAAAATTGAAGCATACCGAGTGTGTAATGTATCGCACGGTAACCAATAATATGTCAGAAGAAGAGGTTAAGAGTTTTGATTATGACATGGTGGTTCTTTTCTCAACCACAGGCGTAAAAGCCTTGAAAGAGAATGTGCCGGGTTTGGAGCAAGGCGAGGTTAAGGTAGCTGCTTTTGGTCCAGCCACTTCTAAAGCCGTTGTAGATGAAGGTTATCGTCTCGATCTTGAAGCACCAACAGCCGAACATCCATCTATGACAGGTGCTTTAAAAGCTTACTTAGAAAAGAATAAATAACAACAGATAATGTCTGATTTACACACAGATGTATGTTCAAACGCTAGTCTGTCGGAACATAATCTATCAAAGTTTAAGTTCCGTAAGGCTGAACGTCTGTGTAGTAAAAAACAAATAGAACTGCTCTTTGAAGGCGGTGCCAGCAAATCGATGACGGCATTTCCTTTAAGAGCAGTTTTTCGTTTTATAGCTCGTGAGAACGTTGAGACTAGTAAGGATACCACGTTGGAAACCGATGAACCGCTTGCTTTTAATACCCAAACACAATTGCTTATTAGCGTTCCCAAGAAGTGTTTTAAGCGTGCTGTAAGGCGAAACCGAGTGAAGCGTCAAGTGCGTGAAGCTTTTAGGAGGAACCGTTCTTTGCTCAATGTTGTGCTTGCGGAGCATAAAGGCGAACAGTTGCTGCTCGCAATGATATGGCTCGACGATAGCCTTCATAGTTCAGAGACTGTAGAACAGCGTGTATGCCACTTGTTAAAACGTATTGGAGAGGTAAAGAAATGAAACTAGCAAATGATAAAAATACCAATTGGGTAAAGCGTATAGTGCATTTTGTATCGCATACTCTTTCATGGCTTTTGTGCGTACCTATTGTGTTTTATCAGCAGTTTATTTCACCTTTTACACCGCCTTCATGCCGTTTTACACCTTCGTGTTCGGCTTATGCGAAGGAAGCTATTATGAAGCACGGCCCCATTAAAGGCTTAGCACTAGCTATTTGGCGCATATTAAGATGTAACCCTTGGGGTGGAAGTGGATACGATCCAGTGCCATAAACCTAGCAAAAGCTACCCCTATAAGATATTAATAAATTGAGTTTCTATCGAAACTTTAAACGGATATAAGAATGAAGAACTTTGTAGAAGAACTACGTTGGCGTGGTATGTTGGCACAAATGATGCCTGGAACAGAAGAGTTTTTGATGAAAGAAATGGTTTCAGCCTACTTAGGAACTGATCCAACTGCCGACTCTTTACACATTGGACACCTTTGCGGTATTATGATGTTGCGCCATTTGCAGCGTTGCGGACATAAGCCTTATTTGCTTGTTGGTGGTGCAACAGGTATGATTGGCGACCCTTCTGGCAAGAGCCAAGAGCGCAATCTCCTCGATGCAGAGACACTATATCATAACCAAGAGGCTATTAAGAAGCAGGTAAGCAAGTTCCTCGATTTTGATAGTACTGAGCCTAACAAAGCTGAAATGGTGAACAACTACGACTGGATGAAGGACTTTACCTTCCTTGATTTTGCACGTACTGTTGGTAAACATATCACCGTAAACTACATGATGGCAAAGGATAGTGTAAAGCGTCGTTTGAATGGTGAGGCTTCAGATGGTCTTTCTTTCACCGAGTTTACCTATCAGCTCCTTCAGGGTTACGACTTCCTTTATCAGTATCAACACTATAATATTAAGCTACAGCTTGGTGGTAACGACCAATGGGGCAATATGACTACGGGGTCAGAGCTTATCCGTCGCACCCTAGGTAGTGAGGCTGAAGCTTATTGTTTGACTTGTCCTTTGATCACGAAGGCAGACGGTAAGAAGTTTGGTAAGACCGAAAGTGGTAATATTTGGCTCGATCGTAACCGCACATCTCCATACGCTTTCTATCAGTTCTGGCTCAATGTGTCGGACGATGATGCAGCTAAATATATCAAGATCTTTACCTCTTTGGATCGACCTACTATCGAAGGATTAATCGCAGAACACAGCGAAGATCCTGGTCGTCGCACACTTCAGCGCCGTTTGGCAGAGGAAGTAACCCGTATGGTTCACTCTCAGGAAGATCTTGATATGGCTATTGCTGCTTCAAATATTCTCTTTGGTAAGAGTACAAAGGAGAATTTGCTACAGCTAGACGAGCAAACATTCAATGATGTGTTTAAGGATGTACCCCATTTCGAAGTGTCAAAGGAGCTGCTAGGTCAGCCTGCTGTCGAGATAATGAACCAAGAAGGTATGACTATCTTCCCATCTAAGAGTGAAATGCGCAAGCTTGTAAAGGGTGGTGGCGTATCGCTCAATAAAGAAAAACTTGCAGCTTTCGATCAGATAATCACTGCCGATGATCTCATTGACGGTAAGTACCTCCTTGTTCAGAAGGGAAAGAAAAACTATTTTTTGATTATTGTGAAATAAAAGGAAGAATACAATAGTATAAGCAAAGGGGGATAAGTTCGTATGAGCCTATCCCCTTTTGCTATTTTATATCTTACTTTATAAAAACATTGTCATATATATAGGGACAAATAATAATTGTTGTTCTTTTTGTAGGTCTTTCGTATATATAAGATATCTATTTTGGATACGATCAGAATACTTATTACAAAAGGCATCTAGGGAGGCATGAGTTTTATATCCAGACGATTTCACTTCTATGGGTGAAATCTTGAATTGATCGGCTAAAACAAAGTCGACCTCATAAAACTTTTTGCCTTCATGATAAGGAATGGTATGATAGTACAATTCTTTTCCGTTAGCTTTAAGCATTTGTGCTATGACATTTTCGTATACATATCCTAGATTAGTACTCAACTTGTCGCTAAGCAATTTGGTGTAAATACTATTTTCAGTGAAGTCTTTATCCATAAAAGCTAACGTTACGAATAATCCCGTGTCGCATACATACATCTTGTATCTTTCAATGTCCAATGTTAGTGCTAAGCCTACATTAGGATCATTTGAGTGATATGCTATATTGGTAGTCATTGAGTCAGCCATCTGTCTAATGATGTCAACAATGCGATTAGGTTTCTCTCCTTTAATCACATTACCCACTTGATAACGAGAAGTGTTATTGCTAAGTTGGGCAGGAATATACCGAAAAAGTCTAGATGCTCGCCCTGTATTGTCTATTTTGTTCAGATCTTCTAAGTACAAAGAGAGAATATCTCTTTTAACAATATCAACGGCAGCTAGATTATTTGTTTTAATATATTCAAGGATGGCTTGTGGCATACCTCCCACCAACATATACAATCGAAAATCTCTCATCATTCGTCTGTGGGTAGCATCTCCTAGTGCTATTCTTTTCTCAAACGCTTGTTGTAGCAATGGTATTGTTGCTGTATTACCCATCGCCCATTGAAATTCTTCATAGTCAAGCGGATACATCTCTATTTTAGTTTCTTCACTCGGAATAAGAATTTTCTCACTCGATGATCGTACTGAAATAAGCGACCCTGTTTCTATATAGTCGTATCTATGATCCTTTACTAAAATTTTTATGGCTTGTCTAGCTAGTGGTTGTTTTTGTACTTCGTCAAAGATGATGACCGATTCACGTTCGTATAGTTGCGTTCCATAAATGAGTTGTAACTGTAGAAAGATGTAATTAAGGTTGGATAAATCTTTAAAGAGATCGTGTACCTCTTGTGGTGCAAAAGCAAAATCGATTAATATATAGGACCGATACTCCTTCTTAGCAAACTCTTCTGCGAGCGTCGATTTTCCTATACGGCGTGCCCCTTGAATAAGCAAAGCCGAGTCTCCTTGCCTTTGTTGTTTCCATTTTAGCATTTTGCTATATGCTTTTCTACGAAAAATGAATGAGTTTTTATCTTCCATACTTCTTACTTTTATGCCACTAAGATACGCAAAACAGCTATTCCCACCAAATTTTTTTAGCCTATTTGCCGTTTTCCACCAAATTTATTTTCGCATTTTGCCGTTTTCCACCAAATATTTGGCAAAATATAGCTTTTGTCAGTAGATACTTGCTAAGATGCAAAGGCATACTTTAAGTGGTCAGAGCTTATGTTTTAAATAGTAGTTAGTAGCCTTTTATCTGTAAAAAGGCTATCTTTTACGAGGAAAAATAATTTATTTTTGATTCGTTTTTAATTTATTTTAGCCTTAAAAATAAATTATTTTTCAAGTAAAAACATAACCTTTAAATGCGTTAAAGGTTATGTTTTACTCTTTAAAAGATTGTATATTAGCTTTTTAAAGGTTATCTATTATTATGCCATTCACAAGAGTTGAGCCGTTACATAATGCCTGTATCTGTGTCTTTATGCGTTTGTCTTTGGCGAGTTTCCTTACCTTTTCGTCCAAAATCCATATTCCACGAAAAGCTAAAGTTGATGAGATTACCAAACTCCTTGCCACTAATGCTATGATCTTTCTTCACATATTGGTTGAGCAAATGGTATTGTGAAAGCGTAGGGTTGTGCATAAATGGATTTTGGATATAGAGTGAAAACATACAATTTCCTACTTGATAGCTAGCTCCTATATATGCAGCCAAGAGATTGTCAGCCTTTCTTTCGCCCTCTATAAACGACCAACCATTGTCTACATAGGCAGAAATTGTCCATTTCCCGAGGTAAGCATCTATACCAATTTGTCCGTTAAAAGCCGTGAGGTTGTGGGTATAGTCTTCGCCTTTGTTTATAAAACGATATACACCTACACCAATACTCGCTTCCAACACATCAGGAATGAAGCGCAAGGTAGTATTGTTGTTTGCATAAAACATATGGATATAACGCTGGTTATCTTGTATATATAAGAATTGATTATCGGCTGTGCGTACATATTTACCCATGTTAGGACGATGATTGAGGCGGGCATTTAGTACAAGATTGTTCATTATGCGAGGGCTGTTATACGACAAAGTAAGAAACTGTTCTATACGGCGTGTTGGGCGAATATTAGGATTTCCTACGTTCCATTCCATTTTGCTTGTTCTCACTTTGGTATCGCTGATCATCGCTATTTGGGAAACGTGATCGGACATTTCAAAACTATAGCGCACCGACCATTGCTTATTGAAGTGATAATTCAGCGAAAGCTTAGGGCGGGGCAACCAATAATTATAAGTCGACGCACCCTGCGTGTAATACACATTGGCTAACCCCATACCCAAAGAATATCCCCACTTATCCCATTGTTTTTTTATTTCAGTAAAGAAATAGGTGCGTGTATGGTGCATTTTGTTTATGGAAAGTACATCGTGCGTATATTCGTTGTTGAAATACTTGAGACTATTATTCAGCCCAACAGATAGTGTAAAGGGCTTTAGTTGGTTTTCGTATATGAGTTCAGAGAAAAGCGAATAGGTGTTACCTTTCACATTATATAGGTAGGGTTCACCCTCGTTTAGTTCGTTCCTACTATTAGTTTGTATCTTTGTTCCCACCACATTAGCAGTGATACTCTGCTGCTTGCTGAGTTTATGGAAGAAATATAGATCTAAGCTCGGCGATAAACTCTTGGTTGTAATGTTGCTAAAACCATTGATAAAACTCCCATCTTCCACGATGTCATACCGCTGATAATTGTTTGGACGATGCTGGAAATCGGCAGAAAGTGTGGCTTGAAAAACGTAAGAAGCCGAGTCGGCAAGGTTGTATTTTAGCTCGATACTATTGTTAGCAAACTTCGTCCTGTCCTCCGTTGTATGGTGTTCGATAGTGTGGATAGTATTATCATTGAAAAGGAAAGAAGCTATTTCGTTCTCTTTGATATGCTTAAAGTGGCGGTAGTCGAAAGTATAGTTAAGGCTAAATTCAGAGTTTTTATAGTTTGTCTTAGCATACACAGCGTTCTTACCATTAATTGCTGTGAGCGAATTGGACAGATGAATACCCACACTTCCACCCATAGCAGTCTTTATGGTCTTAATGTCTATCACATAGCCTACATCTTCTCCATAGCGTACACCGGGATTGTCTATAAAATGGACACTCTTTACAAGTTTAGGATTCATACTTAGTAGTTCTGCTTCCGATGAGATAATACCATTGATACGTATCTGAATATAGCCCTTATGGTTGAGTGCGGTGATGGTATGTAAGGCTTCGTCGATGCGTATCTGTGGTAGATGAAGTTTGGCAAGCAAGCCATATCCATTTTTGGAAGCCTCCGTTTGTGCTATAGAAGGAATGTAAAGTGTGCCGTCTGGTTTATCAATGGTTTTAGTTGCGGCTACAGTTACTTCGTTAAGAACGACGGTTTTTGTGCTATCAGCCACCTGCTTTTTTGTTTCTTGGGCAGTGGCATGAATAGTCATTACGAGATAAGTGATTAGGAATAAAATATTTTTCATCTTTGCAATGTTTATGGTTTTGTGTAGCAAAGATAGATTGTCAGAAATGAAAGGGCAAAAAAAGAGGCTGACAATGGTCTGACATTCCATTATCAGCCTATGTATGTTAGAGCTGTTTTAGTTCGTAATACCCTTTATTGTCCGATGAAATGGTACATTTTGCATGCTCTTGAAGTATAAGACGGAGTCGGCGAACAAGTGTGTAAAGCGTGTCGCTAGCATCGGGCTTTTTATGCCACAAATGGTCGCATATAGTTTGTTTAGATAGCTTGAGGTCGGGTGTAGAAAGGAAAAGTTGCATCAATTCGGTTTGCATTGGTGTGAAACGGATTGTTTCATGGTGTATTCCTATGAAGCATTGTTTGTCTTTAGCATAGACAAGTGTGCCGATAATGGGTTGGGTGTTTTTTTGCTTTCTGTGCCAAAAGGCATAGGCTGTTGTCCACAGCATAAGGAGCAAACAGAAAAAAGCCGATAATCGTTGATCAGAAAGTTTCCAAATGGTGGCGAAAGAGCAGGTGGCATACGATTGGAAAGCTATCGGTTTGGCGGTTTGTTTTTTCCATATCATCGGTTTACTGCATAGTGTTTGTGGTGTAGCTGTTTGCGCATAAGTGATAAACGACTCGTTTTTCAGCGCCTCTATCTTTAAGTTTTGCTTATAGTTTTGGATGGTATCGGGCGTAATCCATACCACTGTTTTGTGGGCGAGGGTCTGCTCTAACGCTTGGTTCATATCCGTAATGATGATGTTTTTAGCCACTTTGTAACTATGAACACTTGTTATGGATGCTGATAACGCTAGTAGTAGAAAGACAATGAGTGCGTGATAAGATTTCATAAGCTATTGCTTTAAATAGTTATCTGTTGGGCAAAGATACTCATTTCTTGTGATTTTGTTGCGTGGTTAGCGTAGAAAAAAGCCCACATCCCTCTGATAATTGGGATATGGGTTTTAAGATTTTCTCGTTGGTTTATAGTGTAAAGAGGCTTTTGTATAACTGTTTTTCGATTGTTATTCCTTTCGTTTCTTTAGCTCATTTATCAATGGGGCTATGCTTTGCTAGTTCCATAATCTAAGGTGTGCTTCTCCTTATAGTTATTCTCGAAGGTATCGGTTTCTATGTAAATATAGAGTTTATATTTCGGGAAGCTATGTCGGATATTGTTCTCAATGTCATTGATGATGGTAGAGGCGTGGTCTTGTGCGGCAGAAGTAAACTCTATTTTCGCTGTAACGAGGATGTCGGTGGGTGAGAGGTGGATTGTTTTAACATTGATAAGCTTGTTGATCTCGCTACGTTCAAAGGCGCGATGCAAGACAGTAAGATCCTTTTGAGTCATACTTTCGCCTATCAATAAGCTATAAAATTCGCGTGCAAGGAAGAGTGCAGCCATACAAAGCATGAGTCCGATGAGCAAACCTGAGACAGCATCAAACATGGCATTGCCTGTTATATGGGTAAGGATGGTACCTGCCATTGCAATGATTAAGCCCACCACAGCACAGGTATCTTCGGCAAATATAATGAGGATTTCGCTATGTCGGCTCTCTTTTAAGAACTTGAATAGTGGTAATTTTTCGGTGTTCAGCTCTTTAATTTCTTTGAAAGCAATGCGCAGGCTAAAACTTTCTACTACCATTCCGAAGAGTAAAATACTCATCACGAGCCATATATTTTCGACACTGTGGTCGGGATGAAATAGTTTTTGAGTAGCTTCCATAACGCCGAGCGCACCACCAGCAAAAAATAACATCATAGCAACAACAATGCTATAAAAATATTTGGCGCGTGCTTGTCCAAAGGGATGGTTTTTACTGACACCCTTTTTAGCTTGTTTGTCGCCCACTAATAACAATATCTGGTTACCGCAGTCTACAATACTGTGAATGGTTTCATTCATCATAGCTGTTGAGCCTGAGACAAGATAGCCCACAAATTTGGATATGGTTACAAGAATATTAGCTCCTAGTGCTGCAATGACACTTATCATACCATGCGATTTCTTATTCTCCATTTTTCTTGTTTTTGTTTGTCTTTACTTAATAAAAAAAGCGCGATGTGTTTAACATCGCGCTTTTTTAAGTTGTCCCAGGCGGATTCGAACCACCACTGACAGAACCAAAAACTGTAGTGCTACCATTACACCATAGGACAATTGCGGGTGCAAAGATACTACATTTTTAGTATTTCACAAAATATTTTGTTAATAAATTGGTGTGAATATACGAAAAAAGCCCTGTCGAGCGTACTTAAATGGGAAAGAAACGAGAAATGGCAGGACTTTTATAATGGTGTAAGGTCTCACCTTGGGCTAGTTGAGACCTTATAAAATGTTATCCTTACAACAAGTTTTTTACCTTGCTTTCTACATCAGCGATGTCGTGAGTTGGCTCAAAACGCTCAACTACGTTACCCTCGCGATCTACTAAAAACTTAGTGAAGTTCCACTTAATGTCGCTCTTCTTGCGCCATTCTGGATCCTGCTTGTCATAGATTTCAACCAAAATAGGAGCAATCTTATGATCCATATCGAAATCAACAAAACCTTTCTGAGCTTTCAAGAAAGTGTAAAGAGGTAATTCGTTTTCACCATTAACCTCAGACTTCTTGAATTGTGGGAAGTCTGTACCGAACTTCAAAGAGCAGAACTCTTTAATCTCTTCGTCAGTACCCGGAGCTTGACCACCGAACTGATTACAAGGAATATCTAGGATTTCAAGACCCTGACCCTTTAAGCGTTTGTACATTGCTTCTAGTTCTTCGTATTGTGGAGTGAAGCCACATTCTGTTGCTGTATTGATGATGAGAAGAACCTTGCCTTTATATTCAGAAAGACTTACTTCGTTGTTCTTTTTGTCGCGAAGATTGAAATCGTAAACTGTTGCCATATTTCTTTTATTTATAATGTTATAAAATGATCGTTTTTACTTTATGCAAAGATACGTAATAGTTCTATTATCGCAAACGATTTATGTATGAGTTTAACTATCTTTGTACACTCTTCTTTGAATTAAGAGTTATTTTAAAGAGTATTAACTTAATGTCGGCAGCGATGCTATTCTTTATAAACTATTCTAAGGGTGGTTATTATTGAAATAGGAAAATGTAAGATAGCTTAGGAAGATTTATCGTTAAATTATACTGGAAACAAAAAAGGCAACCCAATGAGGTTGCCTTGATTTTTATCCGAATTCTTAACAAATTACTTGTTAATAGCCTCTGTTAGTTCAGCACCAGCCTTAAACTTAGCAACCTTCTTAGCAGCGATTTGGATCTTTTCCTTTGTAGAAGGATTAATGCCTTCGCGTGCTGGGCGCTCGTTTACTGCAAATGTACCAAAGCCAACTAGTTGAATTTTATCACCCTTTGCTAGAGCTTCTTTAATAGCCTTGATAGTTGCATCTAGTGCTTTCTTTGAATCTGCCTTGCTCAAATCGCTACCTGCTGCGATTTGGTCGATTAATTCTGATTTGTTCATAATTCTTTCAGTTATAATTTATGATTAATGTATGATATAAGAACTGCTTATAGCTGCAAATATAAGGTAATCATTTTAAAAAGCAAATAAATTCTAAAGAAAAGTGTAGAAAATTCTGAAAATTAGGGCATATTCCCTATATATAGTACTTTAAGACGTGTTTTTTTTGTATTTTTGTGGCGTATAAAAATGATATACTCTGATTTAGAAAAACTTATAGATAGAATTTTAAAAAGATACTGATGCGTAATATTCCTACAGTAACCAAGAATTTGCTTTTTATTAATATCATAGCTTTTATTGCCACTTATGTCTTTGAAAGAGCGGGTATTGATTTGACAAAAACCTTTGGTTTACATTTTATTCTTGCGTCTGACTTCCATATATGGCAGTTTGTTACTTATATGTTTATGCATGCGGGCTTTATGCATATTCTTATGAATATGTTTATGCTTTGGATGTTTGGTATGGTAGTAGAACGTGTGTGGGGAGCAAAGAAATTCCTTTTTTATTACATTGTGTGTGGAATAGGAGCAGGTTTTTGCCAAGAGTTAGCACAGTTTGTTAGCTATAGTATAGAGGGATTAGCCGCATATAATACGGTTTCAATGTATGGACAGGCAGTACCGATGGATGCTTATCTTAACTTATGGACTACAGTAGGTGCTTCGGGAGCTATTTATGCAGTACTCTTAGCTTTCGGAATGTTATTTCCAGAGGAACGCATGTTTATTATTCCTATTCCTGTTCCTATTAAAGCCAAATGGATTATAGTAGGATCGGTGGCTATGGAGTTGTTCTCTGCCTTTGGAACAAGTAACGATGGTGTGGCGCATTTGGCGCATTTAGGTGGTATGCTCTTTGGCTTTATCCTTATAAAATACTGGAAGAAACACCCTTATGGAGGATATAATAACTTTGGAATGAATAGCGGTAGCGACTTCTTTGATAAAATGAAGCACAATTGGGAGCAACGAAAAGGGAGAACATCTCAGCACAATAATACAGGATTTACCAATAATTGGAACTTTAATCAGCCACAAGATGCTCAGCCTAAGGAAACCGATTGGGATTACAACGCTCGTAAAAAGCAAGAGCAAGAAGAGATAGATCGTATTCTTGATAAGGTGCGAAAGAATGGCTATGATAGTTTAACAGCAGCCGAAAAGCAACGACTTTTTGATAGTAGTAAGCACTAATCGCAAAAATAAACGAAGAAAGAGGGGCATCGTTGTGCTAAAAACATTAAGGAAACTAACATTTAGAACGTTGGTTGTTTTAAATGTTGTAGCAGTCATAGCGTTACTAATTGTGGGGTATAGTGGGCGGATCAATCCTGTTGATCATCCCATTATCGCAACCTTAGGCTTAGGTTTTCCCTTTGTTTTAATCGCTAATATCGCCTTTATAGTGTTGTGGGTATTCATACGAAAACGTATGCTTTGGTTGCCCATCTTAGGTCTTATCATTAGCTACGGACCTATCAGAAACTATTGTCCTTTCAACCTTTCAAAGGAGAAACCACATGGTGCGATTAAGATTTTGTCGTATAATGTGTATCTATTTGATACGTGGGACGATGTTGAAGGTAAGCTAAATCCAATTGCCGATTATATTATCCGAAGTAAAGCCGATATTGTGTGCTTGCAGGAAGCTAAGATAGAAACGGCGAAAAAGCCAAATATAATGCATACTTTACGCAAACATTACAAGTATATTGATCGTATGGTGAAGCGTAATTCTGGTGATGATCACATGGTTTTGCTTAGTAAATTCCCTGTTTTGTCGCGTGATTCCATCCCATATTCGTCCCATTCAAACATGAGTGTAGCCTATATGCTAGATGTAAATGGCACAAAAACCTTACTTGTTAACAACCATTTTGAAAGTTACGGACTAACTGAAGAGGAGAAAACTAGTTTTACGGAGATGGTTGATGGTAAGGTTGCAGTGAAAAAAGCAAAAGGGAAATCGGTATCATTGATCGATAAATTAGGTAAAACTATGATGCGGCGTGCCCCACAGGTAGATGCTGTTGCTGCATACGTGAAGAAGTATTTAGACAAAGGAACTCCAGTGATCTTGTGTGGCGACTTCAATGATACCCCCATTAGTTATAGTCATGATGTTATAAATGGTTTGCTAACTGATAGTTATGCTTCGAGTGGGAATGGACTTGGGTTTAGTTATAACAAAAGTAAAATGTATTTTCGTATCGACCATATTTTTGCTTCTAGCGAGTTTGAACCATACGGAGCAAAGGTGGATAAATCAATAAATAATTCCGATCATTATCCCATTTCTTGTTGGCTGAAATATCGTCCAAAACCTTAATAGAAACGATTTGTGCATAATTAATTTCTCATAATGTGAAAAATTCATTATCTTTGCATACCTTATAATATATAGCAAATAATAATTAAATCAAATAAATAAAATGCAAAACAAAGGATTAGTCATTTGCGTAGCTGTCTTATTGACACTAGCAAGTATCTTTTACCTGTCTTTTTCGGTAGCTACAAGCTATTATGATGGGCAGGCTGCAAAGATTAAAGACCCTATTGCACAGCAGGATTACAAAGATTCTGTGAAGTATTTGGGTATTTATTCTTACCAAAAATGCCTTGAAACTCAGATAGGCTTAGGTCTTGACTTGAAGGGTGGTATGAACGTAGTACTAGAAATTTCAGTACCTGACGTTGTCGACATGCTAGCCGATCACAAGACAGACCCTGCTTATGTTAAGTCGCTTAATGAAGCTAAAGAACAAGAATTAGCTGGTCAGGGCAACTTTATTTCGCTATTTATTAAGGCTTATCAGAAGAATGCTCCTGGACACAAACTTGCTGAAATCTTTGCTACTCAACAGCTAAAGGGAAAGGTAAGTACACAGAGTACAGATAGCGAAGTTGAGAAAGCTTTGCGTGCAGAGGTAACTGCTGCTATTGACAACTCATATAATGTGGTTCGTAATCGTATTGACCAGTATGGTGTTGTTCAGCCAAACATCCAAAAATTAGAGGGACAAGAAGGCAGATTGATGGTAGAAATGCCCGGTATCCGTGAGCCTGAGCGTATGCGTAAGCTATTGCAAGGTTCGGCTAACCTAGAGTTTTGGGAAACTTATAATAACCAAGAGGTTGCTCCATACTTGCAGCAGCTTGACCAACGCCTAGCTAATGGCGACACAAAGCCTGATACTACTGCTACAGATTCTGTAAAAGCTACTACTGCATCTACTAGCAAAATAGCACTTACCGCAGCTAAGAAAGCCTTTGGTAAGGCTGCTGGTGCTAGCAAAGAAGCTGCTGGTGCAGAGGCTTTGAAGAAGCAACACCCATTGCTATCACGCCTACAACTCATTCCTGGCGATGCGCTTAGTGTCGTAGGTTATGCAAATGTTCGTGATACAGCAGCTATTAATAAGCTCATTCATAGCCAGCTTGCTAAGCAAGTATTACCAACCGACTTACGTCTATTATGGAGTGCTAAGCCTGCTGATAACATCCAAGTAAAGAATACCTTCGAGTTACATGCACTGAAAGTTACAACTTCCGATGGTCGTGCTCCTTTAGAAGGCGATGTTATTACAGATGCTAAAGACCAGTTCGACCAGTTTGGTAAGCCTGAAGTTAGTATGAGTATGAACTCAGAAGGTGCACGCGAATGGGCTGCGTTGACAAAGGCTAATGTTGGTAAAGCTATTGCTGTAGTATTGGACGGTGTAGTTTATACAGCTCCACGTATCAATACCGAGATCGATGGTGGTCAGTCGTCTATTTCAGGTTCATTTACTGTTGCTGATACAAAAGACTTGGCTAACACCTTAAAGTCTGGTCGTATGCCTGCTCCTGCTAAGATTGTTCAGGAAGAAGTAGTAGGTCCTACACTTGGTGCACAGTCTATCCAGCAGGGGCTTATATCATTTGCTATTGCCTTTGTATTGCTCATGTTCTACATGATAGCTATGTATGGCTTTATCCCAGGTATGATGGCTAACTCGGCATTGATCGCTAACTTATTCTTCACACTTGGTATTATGGCATCCTTCCAGTCGGCACTCACCATGCCAGGTATTGCTGGTATCGTGCTTACTTTAGGTACGGCGGTAGATGCTAACGTGCTTATTTATGAGCGTATTAAGGAAGAACTTCGTCTTGGAAAGGGAATGAAGCAAGCCCTTCATGAAGGTTATAAGAATGCGTTCTCTGCGATCTTCGACTCTAACCTGACCTCATTGATCACGGGTGTGATCCTTCTTGTTACAGGTACAGGTCCTATTCGCGGCTTTGCCACCACTTTGATCATTGGCTTGATTATCTCTTTCTTCACAGCAGTATTCTTGACTCGTTTAGTATTTGAGAGCCGTGTTAATAATGATAAGTGGCTTCACCTTTCATTTACAACAGGTATTAGCAAGAATTTGTTGCAGAATACCAGTATGCGTTTTATGCAAATGCACAAGAAGTCGTTTACTATTTGGGGTATCGCAATAGTGATTTGTATTGTAAGTTTCGCTGTTCGTGGTCTAAGTCGTAGCATTGAGTTCACTGGTGGCCGTAACTATGTTATTACATTGTCTAAGCCTGCTCCTGTAGAAGATATTCGTAAGATCTTTGATGGTGCTTTCGTTAATACCGAAGGTGCTAATAAGGGCAAGGCTGCAACAACTACCGTTATCGCTATTGGTACTGATGGCAAGACCATTCGTGTATCTACCAACTGGAATGTCGACTCTTCTAAGGACGATGATGATCAGGCAGAGAATATCCTTTATGCAACATTGAAGAAGCATAACTACGTTTCTCAAGAAAGCGTTGCTAAGTTTAAAAACCCTGATATTCGCGAAGGTGGCTCTATTATTCAGAGTGCTAAGGTAGGTCCTTCTATCGCTAAGAACATTACAACAAATGCTTTTATTAGTGTAGGTTTAGCGATTGTATTCATCTTCTTGTACATCTTACTACGTTTCCGCAACATTGGTTTCTCTGTAGGTTCTATCGTTGGTTTGATCCTTGATACTACAATCGTAGTGGGAATATTCTCGTTGTGTCATGGTTGGATAGGCTTCTCGCTTGAAATCGACCAAACTTTCATCGGTGCTATCTTAACAGTAATTGGTTATGATATCAATGATACAGTGGTAGTGTTCGACCGTATCCGTGAGAATATGGGTAAGCATAAGTCTACATTAGCTAAGTATGGATTGCAAAGACTTTTCAATGAGTCAATTAATGAAACTTTGTCGCGTACCATCAATACTTCGTTTAGTACCTTGATCGTATTGTTTGCTATCTTTATTCTTGGTGGTGATAGTACACGTAGCTTCTCATTTGCAATGATCATCGGTATTATTATCGGTACACTTTCTTCTATTTTCATCGCATCTCCTATTGCCTACATTGTAATGGGACATAAGATTGAGGCGGAGGAAGCAAAGGCAGAATTGGCAGCAAAAGTATAAAGCACTTGTTATCCTCATTAAGAGAATAACATTATTAGGTAAAATAATAAAGTGGGCTTGTTACATTAGTAGCAAGTCCACTTTTTGTATTTTTTACATAGTAGCATAGTATTTTTTACATAGTAACACAGTATGTTGGGCATAGTAACTTGTGGTTTAAACTGCTGAAAAACAGAGGTGTAGTGTGTTTTTAATAGCTTTTTTCTATCTGTTGATGATCTTTTTTGTGGTAAAAAAATACCTTTTTAGTGATAAAAGGTTATCTTTTGCGGGTATTTTTAATTTATTTTTCAGTTGAAAATAAATTAAAAACAACTCAAAAATAAATTATTTTTTATAGTGAAAGCTTGCCTATTGACGGACGAGAGGTAAACGATTACTCTACGAAAGCTTATTTTTTGAACATTTAGCGCATATCTTTTCTGAAATGATAGCAGAGGGAGGACTCATGAAAGATATAAAAGCCGTACCTTTGCACCTTATTATATATAAGGTAAAAGGAGTATGATGACTGGAAAAGGAAAAACTTTAGCGGAAACACCCCATAGCATGTTTCAACGCCCATTGTGGGTAACTATCTTTGCGCTTACGGCAGCATTGGTGTGGGGGTGGGCTTATCCGCTTATCAAGTTGGGCTTTGCAGCATTTCAGATAACTCCCGATATGACGGGTTCGAAGATGCTTTTTGCAGGTATCCGCTTCTTTCTCTCGGGTGTTATTATCCTTGTTATGGCAAAGCTGCTGCACCGATCGTTTTCTGTTCGTGCTAAAGCCAACTATGGATTTATCCTAGGTTATACCCTCCTCAACACTACCCTCCATTATGCCTTCTTCTATTTTGGCTTATCGCATAGTGCTGGTTCGCGTGCCGCATTGCTCAATTCGCTCAGTACTTTTTCTGTTGTGATCCTTGCATGCCTCTTTTTTAAAAGCGACAAAATGACGAGAAACAAGTTAGTTGGGTGTATCGTAGGTTTTGCAGGTATAGCCGTGCTGAATGTTGGTAACGTGCAATCGGATACTGGTTTCTCATGGCTTGGCGATGGTATGATAGCGTTAAACGCCCTTTGTTCTGCTTTTGCATCGCTTTTAACACGAGGATTAGGCAAGCGCATAGATATTTTTGTAGGTACAGGTTACAGTTTGGCTCTAGGAGGAGCAATGCTTGTCGTCCCCGGACTGATGATGGGTGGGACATTGCCAGCAGTTACAGGGTGGGGCATTTTAATATTATTGCTCCTGATAGGCATATCTACTACGGGTTTTACCTTATATAATAAGCTCATCAGTTGCAATCCTGTTGGCAAGGTTGCCATTTACAATTCGCTCATCCCCGTTATTGGTGCTGTTAGCTCATGCTTGTGTCTTAATGAAGTGTTTTATTGGAAGTATGTTGTAGCAGGAGTGCTGGCAACGTTTGGTATTTATATTATCAATAAAGATAAATAGAAATAATGTTGGTTAAATCTTTGGTGATTTTAAATAATTTGTATAATTTTGCAGCAATATTAATTATTTAACAAAAAGATTTTTATAAACTAAATGTTATTATGAAGAAGTTATTATTGGCAGCAGCTTTGATGATTACATCGGCTTCTGCATTTGCACAACATGCAGTAGGAGCTTTTACTGTTCAGCCAAAGGTAGGTTTGAGTATTGCAAATATTACCAAATCGAAGGCTGACTGTCGTATTGGTGGCGTTTTGGGTGCGGAATTAGAGTATCAAGTTACCGATATGTTCTCTGTTAGTGCTGGTGCTTTGTATTCTATGCAAGGAGCTAAGTCTGAAGAAGACAAGGAAAAAACCACATTCAAGCTCGATTATATTAATGTTCCTATCCTTGCGAACGTTTATGTAGCTCCTGGTTTGGCAGTAAAGCTAGGTATTCAGCCAGGTTTTAATGTAACCCACAAGACTAAAGTAGAAGCTGAAGGTGTGTCAGTTACAGGAACCCAAGATGGTGTGAATACTGTAGATTTTTCAATCCCTGTAGGTGTTTCTTACGAATATAAGAACTTTGTGCTTGATGCTCGCTATAATTGGGGATTAACAAATATTGCTAAGGGAGGCGAGGTAAGTAATAAGAACAGTGTTTTCCATATAACACTTGGCTACAAGTTCGATCTTTAAATCTACGAAATAGATAAAACCAAAAGTATAAGCTGCTCATCTTTTCAATCATTTTGAGAGATGAGCAGTTTCTTTTTATTTGATAATTAAATAAGTTTTAGACTTGTTTTTATTAATTATTTTAACGTGAGTTCGATGAATTTAGAACAGAGCAAGCTGTGTGTCAATAGTCCTTTGTACATTGATACACGGCTTCTTTGGGAACAGACAATAGGCAGC
>QWCU01000030.1_pt1 | contig 42636 bp, 32 predicted proteins | sample 1972601 | NCBI WGS metagenome assembly QWCU01 (sample SAMN09866700, study PRJNA288562) | Human vaginal metagenome isolate pre2_vaginal, whole genome shotgun...
GCAAAAACAAAATGGATGCCTCCTGTACAATACAGGATGGCATCCATGTGTTCAGCCTAGTTCATAAATATGTGTCCAGTATTCTGGGTACATATCATTATGGTAAGGCTTGTTCTATAAATATTTCCATAAAAGTTGACAAATGCTTTAATGATGGTGAAATCAACTTAACGGCTATAATCGAAAACGTAATTGAAGTTATATTGTGCTTTTATCTCGTGGTTTTCAAGTTCAAGTCGGGCGTATTAACAATCAAGAAATCGACTTCATTGCTACGAGGCAAAATAAAACTGAGTATTATCAAGTCTCTTATTTAATGGGTAGTGAAGAGACTCGTAGTAGAGAATTTGGTGTTTATCGATTGGTTAAGGATAATTATCCTAAATTCGTTTTGTCGATGGACACAATAAATTTTTCGCAAGAAGGCATTATACACAAATATTTACCAGATTTTCTACTGGAGAAGGATGCGTAAGGTGCTTGATTTTGCTATTTTGCTGTCGACTGGTTGTGTGATTTAGTTGCCTATTGATTTAGCTGCTTGTGTTTTGGGGAACAAATCGTCGCAATAATCGTAAAAAAGTTCCCTACATTATTTGCATCCTTATGCTGTTACAGTTGGTAACTAAAGTGTTTCACCTTATTTCTTTTTCCGTTGTAAATTATTTGTTAGTTTGTAATTAGACGGTATCTAAATCAAATGTTTCAATACTAATTTAGTTTCCGTCAAGTAATTTCATGATGTGTAATAAGTGATTTGAGAGGAATTTTGAAATGAGCAGTGGCGTATCTTTGGGAGAAAAAATTAGAAAGGCTCGTCTGGAAGCTGGGTTGACGCAGGAGGAGCTTTCGGAATTATTGATGGTATCTCGTGCTGCTGTAGCAAAATGGGAAACGAATCGAGGTTTGCCGGATATCGAGAATCTGAAATTTATTGCATCTGCTCTAAGCGTAAGTGTTGATTATCTTTTGGATGAGAACAATAGCGTTGATTTTTCTATTACTAAGAAGCCTATTAATCTCAATAAATATGGTTTCGTCGGCAGGTTGAGCGGTTTTAAGAAGTCGAAAATTAAAGATCAGATTGTCCTAGATGAATATTCTGACTCAGAAATCAATATGCTAACTGTTATTAAGACTTATAACAGTTCATCTGAGAAAATTGTGGATAATTTTGTTGGATGGTTTTCTACTCTCCTTGGAGGATTGCCATTGTTTGGTATACATGATTTCAGTAAGGCTGTTTCCACTCTTGGGGCTGAGCAGTATTATTTGGTGGATAAAAAAGATAAGCAGTATTTCGTGCTTATAACTGATGAGTATATTATTAGTAGAATTATGGGAGTGGCGTTTAATAGTAAAAAGTTCCGTATCGGAGATAAGGAATTTATGAAAGTTGGTTTGCTCCGTAATAAGTAGTAAATGGGAGGGTCTGGTTTTAATTTTTTCTCATAATATTTGTCGATAAAAACATGACTAATGGAGAGCAGGCGACCGAAATAGTTAAAAGAGTAGCTGGTAAATATGCTTTTGTGATAAATGCAATTATGGCAATTATTCCCATTAGGTGCATTAATATGAATTCTATTGTTACATTTACTTAATAGTCTGTTTTATAATCATTTGATACAGAGTTGTGTTAACGAAAAGGAGGCTAGTAGTGTTATGAGGAGTAAAACTATTTTTTGTAAAAACATTTTTCAATGTTGTCTTGTTATGCTTTTGCTACTAGGTACTCTCTTTTCTCTTGCTGGATGCGCTGACGATAATGAGAAGGCGGAGCTTGCGTCGTACCATTGGGAAACAGTAGCGGTGTCTCAGGAAGAGTTTCGTATACCAGAAAACTATATGAATAAAGATGAGTTGTATCTCTTTGTGTCACGAGATATTCTGGATTCTCATTATGATTTGTCTAAAGTCACTCTTGGAGATAAGCCCATTAAATTAGTTGACTCATCGTTCAATTTATCTGGTGCAGGACTTAAAGCTTTATTTTTGGTTGGGAAATTTGATTTAAAAGACAAGTCAAGTTCTGTTGTTCTTAAAGTACCAGGACTTAATAAAACAGGTAATGTTGCTATAGGCTATAAGGAAAACTAGTAATATTTTGCACTCAAGAATCAAGCTTTCAAGCCAATCTTAAACCTTTTTGCGATAGCTTTTTCTATCGTTAAAAGGTGCACCTCTTTTTTGTTTGTATATTTGGTTGTATCATACATTATTTTTCTACTAGAAGTTGTGCTTTATGGAAAAGAAAAATTTTATGAATGCGAAAAGCTCACACTAATTGAAAAAAGTTAAAAAAATTCTTTAACAAAGCTTGAATGGGGGTGCGGGCAATTGGGAACAGCTCGCTTGTGATGCCTACTTTATCTGCTGGTTCTACCCGTTAAAAGCCATATTACAAATATACTGCCAGGTACGATTTGGTAAAATTTTCAAGGAAAAATTCAAAGAAGAAGCCGTATGTCCAGTTACAATCTGTACCTGTGATCGTACACCGTTCTATAAAAGCGCAGCACACACACCGCATAGTGTTGCGGATTCGTGCATGCTGCGCTTCGCCTTTCTCTGATTATGAATGCCACGCGCCGCTTCCTCTCATCATGCATGTGCTGGTATAGCATACCCACACCTACACAAGATGCCCACATCAGCGGCACATGGCGCTCCTCGATTTCCTGCGTGTTCGCGGTTGCGCGCTTACGCAGGCGTTTTGCGCGACTGGCGCGCTTTAGTGCTCGGGATAAAACCCGCTGGGCGCATCGTTCAGGTTGATGATGATGTTCTTCACCTGCGTATATGCTTCCAAAATCGACAGGTCGGTTTCACGGCCGATGCCCGACTTCTTCACGCCGCCAAACGGCGCCCCGCCAGGCACTTGGTTGTAGGTGTTTACCCACATGCGGCCGGTTTCAATGGCACGCGACACACGCAGCGCGCGCGTAATATCGCGCGTCCAAACCGCACCGCCCAAGCCATAGTCTGAATCGTTGGCAAGCTTTACCACTTCGTCCTCGGTCTTGAACTTCATAATCGCAGCTACAGGGCCAAAAATCTCCTCACGCGCGACACACATATCGTTCGTTACATTGGTAAGCAGCGTTGGCTTGAAGAAGCAGCCCTTCGCTAAATCGCCCTCGGTATTACGCTCGCCACCTGCGGCAATCGTAGCTCCCTCTTCGCGCGCGATGTTCATGTACGACGCAATTTTCTTCATTTGCGCTTCATTGATTTGCGCGCCAATTTGCGTTTTCGGATCAAGCGGGTTGCCCTGTATTACGCGGTTGAACTGCTCCGTTGCGCGTTTCACGAACTCGTCGTAGATACCTTCCTGCACAAACACACGCGAGCCAGCACAGCACACTTGCCCTTGGTTGAACAAAATTCCCAGCATTAAGCCGTCGATGGCTTGGTCCATATTGCAATCGTCGAAGAAAATGTTCGCGCTCTTGCCACCCAGCTCAAGCGTTGCCGGAATAAGCTTGTCGGCTGCCGCGCGCGCTACGTTGTAGCCAACACTGGTTGAACCCGTGAACGCAAGTTTGCGCAGGCCAGGGTGGTCAAGTAGGAACTGACCGCTGCTCGAGCCCTTCCCCGAAATGATGTTGATAACACCAGCAGGAACAATGTCTTGGATAAGCTCCATCAGCACAATCACGCTCAGCGGCGTGCTGGACGAGGTTTTGAACACGGTGCAGTCGCCTGCCGCCAGGACGGGCGCCAGTTTCCACGCGGCCATCAAAAACGGGAAGTTCCACGGCACAATTTGGCCGACAACGCCGATTGGTTCGCGCATGACAATACTCAATAAATTGCCATCGAGCAGCCTATTTGAGCCTTGCTGCGTTTGAACGGCGCTTGCGAACAAGCGAAAATGCTCGGACGAAAGCGGAATATCAATGTTCATAGTTTCGCGAATGGGCTTGCCGTTGTCGAGCGTTTCGATGGTTGCAAGGCGCTCCTTGTTAGCGTCAATAACATCGGCAATTTTGTTAAGGATGGCGCTGCGCTGGGTAACGGAAGTGTTTTTCCACGCGGGGAACGCACACCACGCAGCTTTCACAGCGCTGTCAACGTCTTCTTTGGTGGCTTCAGCAACGTAAGCCAGGTGCTCGCCGGTGGCGGGGTTTGTGGTTTCAAAGGTTGCTCCGTCGGACGCAGGAACAAATTTTCCGCCGATAAACAGGTTATATGTATCTTTCAGTTGTACATTCATGGTAAACTCCTTACAATTAAAGTACGCGTGAAGCGGTGTGCCTCGATGTGCGGTTGCAAGCTTGCGGTATGCGAGTTGCACGTTGCACAGTTGCAGCCTTGCGATGGTGCACGTTGCGCGCGTGCGGTGTGCGTGTTGATCCTTGCGAAGTACCTCGGTGCGATGCCTCAAAAGGTTGCGCGGCTTGCAATGTTTCTTGTAGGTGAAGCGCTCTGCTTCTTCATTACGTTTACACCGTATCGCAAATCTGATATGGAATAAAGCTCCAGAATTGTTTTATTTTTAGGAAAATCTAATGAACATAAAGAAAACTAGGATGGATAAGTCCAGTTCCATACAGGCTTAGACTCTTGGCTGCATAAAAATAACATAGCAGTCATATAAAATGCTACGCTAAAAAAGTTCCCTACATTATTTGCTTTCTCACGGTGGGGGCTTGCTGGTTATTCCGGAAAATAAGGTTCCTGAGTCTAATAAGTTGCTTGCTGGGGTTTGTATCGAATATGCAAACTATAGAATAGTGAATGTCCAAATACAAGAATGCAAACCGGACAAATACTGGAATAAAATGTTGCCAAATTATCCGTAGCAAGCAAAAAACGGTTGACAGTTGCCTTAAAGATGGTACTATAAATAGCACCATAGTACTATAAATGTAACCAAAAGGCGTTCATATGGAAGTTGTCATCACAAATAGGATAGCGGTATTCCGCAAAGAAAAAGGGCTGTCGCAACACCGCCTGGCAAAAGCTGTCGGTCTAAAGCGCAGGTCAATTATGGCGTACGAGAACAACATTATCAGCCCCACCTTAGAAACAGCGTACAAAATTTCTCTCGTGTTAGGAAAAGACATCAAAGAAGTATTCATACTCAGTGATTGGAGTGAATTATGAGCCTTTTTATGTATGACATGGACGAACTTAGATCGCAGGTACAAGAGGCTTTTGGCGACACGGAACATTATTTGGTGGTCGTGAAGCACAACAACTGGCAAAGCGACATCATCAAACTCTTCATTAATACACTGTACTACGCAACAGATAGCAGTCGCCAATTCATTGTGTATTTTAGCCCGAAAGGCATTTACGAAAAAGAACTGGGCACGCCGATAAAGAGCGATTTTGTTCTAATGCCGTGGCATGAAATTGAAGAATTGAGCCTTAAGCCATGGTGGGCGCATAAGGTTATTCGTTTCTTGCATCTTGGTAAAAGCATGGGATATGAAGTTAACTTCTGGGGAAGAGTCAACAAAGACAATAAAGCTAATTTGGCGAATTTGGTGGCGAATAACTGGAGAAGAGATCTCTAACAACCTACGCACAGCAAACGGTAACAAGAACAAGAGCACGAACGTGAACATCACAAGAGAATAGCGAACGTAGTATCAAAAACGACCGTGCTACGAGGTGGTTTCACACACACGCTACGGTATGCATCCTCGTTTGGGCGTTAAATTCAAGTTGGAGTTGGAATTTAAGCCCAAAATGGTTAACTGGCACTTTTTCGCAGAAAAGGCACACAGCAAAAAATTGCTTCACGTACACTAAATATTTTGTTGTCCTTTGTGCCTTGGTAACACGTTTTTCACGTTATGACAGACGCAGTTGGGGTGAAGATTCAATCGCGCGGGCTTTGCAATTATGTCTGGAAGCTGTTCTGAAAATTTGAATTGGCGGTCGGTTGCGCTCATTTGTCGGCATAAATTGCGCTTTCAACGGCAATTGTCAACCGCACTTGCTACCATGCAACTGCTGTTTCAATTATAATTTCGCCATAATCATAATGATGAATTCGAGTTTGAAACGGAGATGTTTTTATGATTTTAGCAGATAAAATATTGGAACTGCGTAAACAAAACGGTTGGTCGCAGGAGGAATTGGCGGACAAATTGGGCGTCAGTCGCCAATCTGTTTCCAAATGGGAAGGCGCACAAAGTATCCCGGATATGGAGCGGATAATTGCATTGAGCCGCCTGTTCGGTGTTAGTACTGATCTTCTGGTAAAAGATGAAATTGATGTTATGGGGAACAACGTCGACGCAGATGAAAATGCCTGCCAGGAAGAAGCCGGTGTTCGCATGCGGGTAATTAAGCTGGAAGAAGCCACCGCTTATATTACTCACAGAATATCATTTGCCGCCTATGTTGCTCTAGGTGTTCTTCTTTGTATTCTGGCGGCAATCCCCATGATCGGCAGCGAGCTTTTGCTTTCTCCCACCGTGAATGCGCAAGTCGGTAAAACTTTGAGCTTAGCCTTCAGCGTTGCGATTGTTACCGTAGCTGTAGTTATTTTTATTATTCAGAGTTTCCACGGAAAGCGTTATCAATATTTGGAAAAAGAGGACTTTGAAACTGCTTACGGTGTTGACAGTGTGCTCAAAGAACGCTTGGAGAGGTTCATGCCGTCGTATGTGCTACGGATGGTCAGCGGTGTCGTTTTATGTATGGTTGCCTTTATTTTTCTTATAATTTCGGACATAGCGCCGGAATTTTATCAACTTTCATCCGGCTTTTTTGTAGTTATTGCTATTGCCCTGGTGGCAGCAGCTGTTTATTTATTCGTGCAGGCGAATATTGTCCGCTCGTCCTATTACCGTTTGCTGCAGCCGAAGAAAAAGACTGTCTATCCTGAAAAGATTAGGTTATTGCTCCAAGCTTACTGGCTTATAATTATCTGCATTTATTTAGCCTACAGTTTCATCACGTCCGATTGGGAAAAAAGCTGGATCGTTTGGCCATTGGCCGCATTGACTTACGCAGTAATAGAAGTAGTGCTCAAAGCGTGGAAGCTCGGAAAGAAATAAATGACTTTCAGCGTCGATTTTGTGACGAATACATGACATGTATCGGGTGTCAAACTGTCCAAGTTTTTGTCCGCACCCCCTTATGTAGATTAAGTTTCGCGATGACATTTGAAAGCTCAAAAGACTAGTATGGTTCTAATTTGAATAGATTTGCATATTAAAAATAAGGGGCACATATGAGATTAATTAGACCAGATAAGAAATATATCCAAAGTTATATAGAAGCTAATGATGAAGATGAACGCTTTAGACCGCATGCTGAAAGACGTTTTAGAGACTATGAAACAATTATAGAGAGTTCTTATAATGTGGAGCATGGTATAAATTTGCCTGCAAATTATGTGAGAGCTACTACATTTTGGCTGATAGATAATGAAAAATTTATCGGCGAAATTAATATTAGGCATGAATTAAATTCTTTTTTAATTAACTATGGCGGTCACATAGGGTACGAAATTAGGCAATCTGAATGTATGAAGGGCTATGGAACAAAAATGCTTTCTATGGCACTTACATATTGCAAAGAGACTTTGAATCTACATAAGGTTTTGATTACATGCGATGATGACAATATCGGGTCAATAAAGGTTATAGAAAATAATGGTGGAATTTTGGAAAACAAAGTGAAAAATAGCTTATCAAGGGGAAATGTTACAACAAGAAGGTATTGGATCACTCTATAGAAGTAGATGTACTACCCGCGCTCTCAACCCGCGCTGAGAGCGTCTGTTTGATGTCAAAAGCTGATTAGGTGGGTGCATGTTAGGCTTCCATCCTTGCTACATATTAAATAAATCAGCATGACTGCCTGTACGAGACGCAACGAGTATAAGCTCGTCTTCGTGAATGGCATAAATCAAAAGCCAGTCTGGTTGGAGTGGCATTCTCTAAACCCTTGGTAAGATCCAGTAAGAGCGTGGTCTTTGTGCTTTAGTTCTAGTGCTTCCCCAGCGCAGAGTTTGTCAAGCACCTCTTGGAGTGAAGATATATCAAGGCCTCGCTTTTTAATCCGCTTGTAGTCCTTGCGAAACTTAGAAGTTGCTTGAAGTTTAAGCATATGTCCTAATCCTCTGCATTAAGCGCTTTCAAAAGCTCATCTGTGGTGTTATAGGATGTTGCTTGAATTTTACCTGACATGATATCGCGTGCTTCTTGCATAGCAGCCAGTGTTTCGGCATTATACTTTGGGACTTCTACTTTAAATGGAAGGCCGCCGCGCAAAATGCACTGGCGCAAGAAAATGTTTACGGCACTTGACATATCGATGCCGAGTTCGCTAAACAGTTCATTTGCGTCTTTTTTGACAGTACTATCAATACGAATTTGAGTAGGACTTGTTGCCATAGTATCAGCTCCTTTTAATACGATATGATACAAGCGGTATACGTTGTCAATCGATAAACAGATGAAATTTCTATTTCTTGTGCTACATACTCGATGTGTGCCGAGTGCCAAACTATCCTGCTTTTTGTCCGTGCCGCCCTGTAGTGTTCCGCTACGTGTTCTGCTAAGTTTTGGAATCAACGGCAAACTAAATCTTTATCCATGCTGACCACTCAATCCGTATTGTATAGCGTGCAGGTGTTTTCCCAGACGATATACAAGCTATCCTATAACAGCTATACTATACAAACGAGTTAATTGGCTGCATGAAAGTCAACAGGTAGGCATACCAAGAATGTGGGAACTTTATGGCAAAGAAATTGCGTCTTAAAGATATTGCCGAGCAAGCAGGCGTTTCTATTACGGTGGTTTCGCTGCTCCTTAACGGCCGCGATGTTCGGGTAAGCGATGAAAAACGTCGTCTTATTTTAGACATTGCGCGCCAAAATCACTACCAGCCCAATCAAATTGCACGGAGTTTGGTTACTCAACACTCGCACACCTTGGGTCTTATTGTTCCTAATATTGAGAGCCGATTTTTCTCGTCGTTTGCTAAACATCTTGAACTTAAGTGCCGCGAAAATGGTTATGCCTTGTTTATCACCAATTCAGATGAAAGCTCCACGCATGATAGCGAGCTTGTTTCGCTTTTGATTCAGCGCGGCGTAGATGGCATTTTTATTATTTCTTCTGATGAGCTATCTGCTACCGAAGAGTTTAAGCAAACGCTTTTGCACTTAAGCGTTCCTTACGTTATGGTTGACCGTACTATTGCTGGTCTTGCGTGCGATAAAGTGTATTTCAATAATGAATTAGGCGGCTATCTTGCCACGCATTACTTGCTTGCTCATAATCACCGCCGCATTGCAGCGCTTATTAACGCAGATTCCCTAACGGGTCAAAGGCGTCTTAATGGCTATAAGCGCGCGCTGCAAGAATATGGCGTTGTTTTTGATGATTCTTTGATTTTACCAAGTAGATATTATATTGAAGATGCGTACAATGCTTCTCATGCGCTGGCACATCTTGGCGCAACTGCTGTTTTTGCAAGCAGTGATAACATTGCTTTAGGGCTTCTTCGCTACTTATATCAAACAAACTTGCGAGTTCCGCGCGATTATTCGGTTGTGAGCTACGATAACTCTGCAGCTGACGCGCTGTTTGAGCCTGCCTTAACTTCTGTTGAGCAAAACGTTTCTGAACTAGCTCAAGCGTCGTTTGATACCATGCTTAAACGGGTGTGTGTTGACAAACACGATAAGAGCAACGCATGCGATGAAGCCGACGCATGCGATGAGGACCCCGCACGTGCTCCTTTTGATATTATGCTTAATCCCGTGTTGGTAGAAAAGGCAAGTGTTCAAAATTTGTAGCGGGCACCCTTGTTATGAGGCGTATGTGAGAACTTCTCATCTTGGTCTGCTAATACGTATAATATTTCTTATATGTGCATACGTTGCACAGCGCTGCTGTTTTGATGTCTAACATTTGCTGTTTTGTGTATGGTCAGCGCTCGTTGATGCTGAGTATCGGCGCCTTTACACGCGGCGTTTGTTGCAAGGCGTCTATTTTTTGTAGGTAGTATCGTAAGTTTTTGCTTAAAAGCGTATGGCACTTAAAAGTGTATGTTGTTGTAAAAGGAGGGGAAAGATTTGGCTCAGCCCGTGCTTGGAACACCTTGGTATAAGCCGCTCGGCATACGTAAACAGGAGTGTTCGTCGGCGCAAACCTTAGCGTCACTTGACGCGTATTGGCGATGTGCAAATTATATAAGCGCAGGTCAAATCTATCTTTTCAGCAATCCTTTGATGAAGGGCGGCTTAAGCCCACGCGACATAAAGCATAGGCTTATGGGGCATTGGGGAACCATTCCCGGGCTTAATTTCTTGTATGCGCACATCAATCGGCTTATTCGTGATCATGGTCAAAATACGGTTGTACTTATGGGACCAGGTCATGGCGGACCTGCAGGAAATGCAGAGGCTTTTATCGATGGTAGCCTGTCGGCAGTGTATCCCGATATTCCTCAAAATGAACTTGGTTTGGAGCGGCTTTGTCGCGCGTATTCATTTCCTTTGGGCTTTCCTTCTAATCATGGTCCGCATACGCCAGGTTCAATTCACGAAGGGGGAGAGCTCGGCTATGTTCTTTCCCACGCCTTTGGTGCTGTTTTGGATAATCCATCGCTGTTGGCAATTCCTATTATTGGTGATGGTGAGTGCGAAACAGGGCCTTTAGCTGCAAGTTGGCAGACCAATAAATTTATAAATCCACAAACTGATGGTCTCGTATTGCCAATTGTGCACCTCAATGGTTACAAAATTTCAAATCCGTCCATTTTGGCGCGTGTTTCACTGCAGGAACGCGATGATTATTTTAAAGGTATGGGGTATCGCCCATATACGTTTGTTGCGGGTTTTGATGAAGAAGACACGTTGTCAATTCATAAACGCTTTGTAGCGTTATTTGAAGAAATTTTTGCTGAGCTCTGTTCAATAAAAGAGCATGCAAAGCAGGGGTTCCACGAGAGACCATCATATCCAGTGCTTATTTTTAAAACCCCAAAGGGATGGACGTGTCCAACATATATTGATGGTCAAAAGTTTGAAGACTCTTGGCGTTCTCATCAAGTGCCCTTTGCCGCAGCAGATGAAACGCTTACGCATTTTGATGATTTTTGTGCATGGATGGCTTCGTATCGTCCACAAGAGATTTTTGAAAAAGATGGTACCTTATCTAAGCAAGTTACTCGTATTTTGCCACAAGGTGACCTGCGGATAGGTTCCAACCCTTGTACAGACGCAGGACGTATTCGTCGCGAGCTTACGATGCCATCGCTTGATTTGTATAAGCTAGCTCCTGATACATCGCAGCGAGGAACGCTCTGCGCTTCGCCAACGTATGTACTTGGTTTGTATACCGCCCAGCTTTTGCAAAACAATCCACAGATGTTTCGCGTATTTGGCCCCGATGAGATTGCTTCTAATCGTTTTCAGTCAATTTATCGTGCAACTCAAAAACAATGGTATGTGGACAAAGATAAAGACCTCGAAAACGACGGAGAACTTTCGCAAACAGGTAGTGTTATTGAGCAACTTTCCGAGCACCAGTGCGAAGGTTTATTGGAAGGTTATGTGCTTACGGGTCGTCATGGAATTTGGGTGAGCTATGAGGCGTTTGCGCAGATTACAGCCTCTATGATCAGCCAACATATTAAGTGGCTTGAAGCGCTAAGACGTGAGGTTTCTTGGCGAAAGCCCATTTCTTCGCTCAATATCTTACTTACCTCTCACGTTTGGCGTCAGGAACATAACGGCTTTACGCATCAAGATCCAGGTATTGTGGACACGCTTCTCAATAAATCTTGTAATAACGAGCATGTTGTACATATATATTACCCATGTGACGCCAATCTTTTGTTGGCGGTGGCGCAACAAGCCTACACTGCCACCGATTGCGTCAATGTGATATTTGCAGGAAAGCAGCAAATTCCTGTTTGGCTTACGCTTGACGAAGCGCGTTTGGAACTTGCACGCGGTGTGCTTGAATGGACGTGGGCATCGCATACAGATGAGCATGGTAACTTTGATTTGGTACTTGCAACCTGCGGTGATGTTCCTACTATTGAAACTTTAGCAGCTGCAGATATGCTTCGCCGTCAAGGTGTTCATTTTAAGTTTGTGAATGTGCTTAATTTATGCGTGCTTCAAAGGCATGAAGAAAATGATGACGCGCTTACCGACGAGGAATTCACTGAGCTTTTTTCAGCTGATAAACCCATTTTGTTTGCGTTTCACGCGTATGTAGGCACCATATATCGCCTCATATGGGGTCGTCCTCATAGTAGTAATTTTTACGTACACGGCTATCAAGACCTAGGTTCAACAACAACGTTTTTTGACATGCTTCATATGAACCAGATGGATAGATTTGCGCTTGCAGCTCATGCGTTACAAATTCTTAATGCACAAAGAGCGTTGGTTCACGGCTGTGCAAAACCATTATGGGAAACTGCGCGCCAAGAAATTCTTGCATATCGAGAACAACTGTATCGTTTTACCCTTGAACATGGTTACGATGATCCTGCAGCTACGTCTTATCCAAGCGTGGCTAAAGATTAGAGCGCGCTGCTTGTTGCTGTTTTAGCTGGCGGTGTTTTAGCTGGCGGTGTTTTAGCTGGCGGTGTTAATCGTGATTGATAGCGTTATTCAAACTCGTGCGATAGTACCCATATACCATGCAAGCAAGCGGCAATAACACAAGCATAGCAGGGAAAAATAGTGCGTGAGGAACACACGTTGCCAATACACCGCCAATCATTGGTGCTGTGGCCATACCAATATCAAGACCAATATAAAATGTTGAACTTGCAAGACCTTGTTCGCTTCGAGGAGCAAGCATCATAGCGGTTGATTGGTTTACCGAATAAATAACGCCGTACCCAATTGATAACAAAATCGCGGCAATACTCATAAGAATGTCGTTAGACATAAACGACATCATAAGCAAATATCCTGCCATAGCAACGGTACTAATCCAAAACCAGATACCAAATCTTACCAAATCAAAGTATTTTTTGAATACAACACGTATGATGAGCAACGCAACTGCATATATTATAAAAAATAGACCGCTTGATACATGAAGTGACGCGTCCGCTACGTATTCAACCAAATCGGCTTGTGTTGCAAAGTAGGGTATAGAAAAACAAATCATAAATAACGTAATAGGAAACGCGTCTTTTTGAAGAATCTTAACGTTTTTCCAAGGTGCTTTTGATTTGGTAGAACATGTATTTGTAGAGTTAGCGCAGCTTGTGTGTTGTACAAGAGGGTATGCGTGATTGCTTACAAATTGGATAACAACCAACATGATGAATGCGGCACCAGCTGCTAGCAAAAGGGCTTCTCGGTAGCCGATAATTTTATAAAAATGGATTCCAACTGCAGGAGCGATTGCCATAGCAAGAGCATTCATAAGTCCGTAAAAGCCCATGGCCTCGCCCACGTGATTGCGCGGAACAAGAAGACCTAACCATGTAGTCATACATACCGTTGCAAGTACAAAACCTGTACCGTTAATAAGCCTAAAGATAATAAGCCAAACTCCGTTAGGAGCAATACAATAGCCAACGACACCTATAAAAATAAGTACGCCTGCAATACAAGACAGCCGATATTTAGAAAAACGGTCGGTAATGTTTCCGGCTATAGGACGCAAGAAAAGAGAAACTACGCTCATTGATCCGGTAATGATTCCGGCAATAACTGCGCTTACACCAAGGGTAAGGGCGTAGCCATTAATAAGCGGCGTTACCAGCATAGTAGAAAACATAAAGAAAAACGATGCTGCCATAACCAAAATTACATCGCGCGTATAAATGGATTGATGAGGATGGTTTGCGCTCTTAAGCTGTGCAGGTTCTTGGCGAGGCTTTACGTTCATAGCCGCCGCGGGCTCTTGCTTAGAGTGTGCGTCCATTTCATCTGCAGGTTCTTGCTGAGAGTCTGCGGTGGTGTCATGCGTATGTGCGTGAGCTTGATTGAGCGCATGCGTAAACGTACTCGAAGAGGTTTGTTGAGACAAGCGAGCATCCTTTCGTTAAAAAGTCCTTTACACGGTAAAGGTGCATAGTTAAGAATGCTCTAGTTTGGCGGGTTTAATTCGCACATCATAGATATAACAAAAAAATGCTAGAAAATATGCGTGGTTATGGTTGTTGCATTATGATACCAATAGTATTTATTAAATTCTTCAAATGATTTTATATCTCTGAAATCAGGTCTTTTGTCTTTCATATGTGCACCTTAATAAACTCTAATTTATCAGAATCTGAAAAAAACTTGACAGCCTCTTATTTTTTTGTCTCAGATGGTAGCATCGGATCTGACATAATGTGTTTTTCTGCCTGCGCCCAATCGTTTTAAGGTTCCATCCTCCACAAGTTTTTTTAAGGCTGATTCCACGGATGAGCTTCCAAGGCTCGGACAGGCTATCATTGCTTCCTGCTTTGTAAATGTCCCGATTTTATTCCGAACAAATTCCTTTACAATATTATAAGATGTGCTTCTAACCCCGCTTTTTTCCGCAATAGTAACTCGCGCCTCAAATTCCCTGTAGCAGGCGAGTATTACACCCAGCATATATTTTATAAAAGGCTTCGGATCGTTCTTTTCTTCATGCCACAGTTTGTCTGCATCTGCCAGAGCCTTGTAATATGACTCTTTTGTATCCGCAATAGCTTTTTCGATACTGACATACTGCCCGACCATATAATCGCTGCGATAAAGCAGGAGCAGCGTAAGAAGTCTGCTCATTCTCCCATTGCCATCATTAAATGGATGAATACAAAGAAAATCCAGTATAAAGCATGGTATCAGAATGAGGGGATGAACGATTTCCTTCTCAAGAGCTTCCTGATAGCTCTCACAGATATGCGTGACAGCATCCGGAGTTTCATATGGTTCCAGCGGCTTGAAAAGAACAACTTTCTTTCCCTCGCCAAGAATCATGTCTATTTCATTTGGCGTAGTCTTAAAACTCCCGCCGTATGTCAGGTTTGTAAACCGAAGCAGATCCCTGTGCATCTGCAGGATGTAATTTGGTCTTACCGGTATGACATCATAATCTTCATGTACTAAGGATAAAACATTCCGATAGCCGAGAATCTCCTCTTCATCACGATTTCTTGGAGTAGTCTTATCGTTCATTAGTTGTTTTAACCTTGGATTGGTTGTTAAAATCCCTTCAATACGGTTAGAACTTTCAGTACTCTGTATCCTGGCTATCTGGGTAAGGCGTTTAAGCTCCGTCGGTTTCTGCCTTGTAAATAATTCCTGCTTGCCTTTATATTCCTGTATCTGTGAGACATATGAGAGTATTTCATTATCCCATGTCCTGTCTTTGAGTATGGAATAATCAAATTTTCTCATTGTCTTTTCCTTTTTCCCAATCGCTTTTATATGCTCCCAATTATGCCAGTATTTTGGGAGTATATCAATTGCTTTGGGAGATTTTTCCGCAAACGACTAAGGCTTTTCTGTACGCCTTAGTCCTTTACCCTAGACATCAATACGGCACTCTTAACGCGATGCGCTTATGGATAAATGGGTGTGATAGAAAAGATTCCTGCGCTTTGAATATCTTTTGTATAAAAATCCACCCTTTGAATATCAAAGGGTGGACAAAATGTACCTATTGTGAGAAGCACAAAGCATGTGCGCGATTGTTAAGTTACAAGGTGCACATAGTGTGTATACAAGTAATCTGATTACTTTTTGCGTTTTTTAATAAGGCCCAAGGTAGCTGCACTCATACCGAGCGAAAGCAGACCAAAACCAAGCGAAATAGAAGTTGTATCCGCTGTTTTGGGAGAGCTGCTCATGTGTTTAGGCTGAGACGACTTGTTAGTTGTATGTTTGTCGTTATTGCCATCATGTTTTCCATCTGCTGCGCCTTGACCTTGTTTGCCGTTCTGGTCTGTTTGGTGCTGTTGGTTTTGCTGAGCTTGTGCTTGTTGAGCTTGTGCTTGCTGTTTAATTTGCTCAAAAGCGGTTTGTGCTTGTGTTGCAGCCTGTTTTGCAGTCTTGAGTTCCTCGGTTTTAGTTGCAATTGTTTGATTGAGCGTATCAAGAGCCGTTTGCGCTTCTGCAGCATCCTTCTTTGCAAAAGTTTCTTTCTTTTGTGCAGCAGCTTTAGTGTTAAATCTATCCTGCATTTCGTCAACAGTGTCTTTTTTATCCTTGTATGCTTGTGATTTTTGTTCAAGCGTAGTTTGTGCGGTCTGTGCCTTTGTTTTAGCTGTTTCTAGCTGACGTGCAGCTTCTGCCTCTTGGGTGCTTGCTTCATTTGCGTCTGCAAGTTGTTGAGCCGCAAGACGCGCATTTTCCTCTACTTGTTGAGCAAGGTCTGCAAGTTTGGCGTCTGCTTTATTCTTTGCTGCTTCAAGTGGCTGCTTTTCTTGATTTGCTTTTTCTTGTGCTTGAGTGAGCTCGGTCTCTTTTTGCTGTTTAACTGCCTTCTTGAAGTTGGCTTTAAACTTAGCCGTTTGGACATCCTTTTTTAGACTTTCAACGTTTGGCTTAAGTTTATTAACTTCTACATCTGCCAGACGTTTTGCCTCTTCAGCATCTGTTTTCTTTTGTGTTTGTGTTTGAATGTCCTTCTTATTGGTGTCTATTGCTTGCTGTGCTTGCCTCTGCTCTTTTTGTGCATCCACAAGCTTTGCACCAGTATTATCGCGACCATTTTCTATGTCAGAAACTTTTGTGTCTGCTTGCTGTTTTTTCTGATTTAATCCAGCCGTTTTAGCATTTAATGCTTGCAGTTGATTTTCTGCTTCTTTTGCTTCTGCTTCTTTTGCTTTTGAAATGCCTTCTTGTTTTTTCAGTTCAGCTTCTTTTGCTTTGAGTTCGGTTTCTTTAGAAGTTTTGTCTTGTTCAAGACCATTGAACTCGTTTGTTTTTTGTTCAAGTTCTTCTTGAATCTTATTCAGCTTAGTTTCGTGCTCTTTAACTTTTTCTTCTAAAGCTTTTGTAGCTTGAGTTACTTTTTCCTGTGCGTCGTTCTTATCGCTTGCAAGCTTTTTACCTGCTTCTACGGTAGCTTCATGGTCTTTTTGAGTTTTATCTTTTTTCTCTACGAGTGCTGTATGTGCCTCTTCTTTTGTTTTCACATCATTATCGGCGGCAGTTTTTTCTTGTTCTGCTTGTGTCTGTGCTGCTTTAAGGGCGTCTAGGTCGCCTTGTTCTTTTTTCAGCTCATTCTCATCAACCGCAGGAAGTTGTTTATTTTCTTCCTCGGCAGTTTGAGCAAGCTTTTGCTTTTCTGCTAAATCTTTTTGAGCACCATCAAGTTTGCCTTGTGCATCTTTAAGCTCTTTTTGTGTTTGCAGGACTTTATTATTGGCGTCTTCAAGCTTTTTTTGTGCCTCGTTAACATCATCTTGTGTAACAACTCGTGCTGGCTGTGTTGCAGCGATAGTTTGTGCTTGATTGCTTGCTGTGTTTTGAGTAACTGCCATAGCAAGCGGTGCCGGATATGCAAGAGCTAAACCTGCGATAACTGCTCCAATGCGGTGTATATTTTTCATGTTCATCCTTATCTGGATCGTTTGCCTTGTCTTTCTACCAGATTAGTATATATGAACAACTATTATTTACATAGAGGATTTTTTGTGTACAAATTTATGAATACTTATTATGAAACGCATCAAGCAGGCATAAGGCACATTCCCATACACATTATTGCGTGTAAATATGCCTCATTACCTGCTTGTATATTCGTGCTTATGCATATATAACGATAAGTTATGTATACCTTATGGTGCACTTGTTCTATTGTGCAAGTGAGCCCATAGGATCCCACGGCTCAAGTACGCTTGCTTCTTCTTGCTCAAATACAGCTCTTTGTTCGGCAGTTAAATACTTGATGTCTACAACAACCTGATACACATATTCGTCAAACCATGCATCCGACAAGGTATCAAAGCCGTCACGACCGTGGTCTTTACCCCAGCTGTTTTCAACTTTCCACATAACAGGCTTTTTGTTTTCGTCTAAACGAACACCTTCAAGCACCATAGCATGAGTCATCAGTGATTCTGCGTAATCAAGGCGTGTAGCTTTATCCATGCAGCCTTCAACCTCAAAGCCAAATAATGCGTCTACATCAAGTGCGCCAAGATCCATCATACCTTCATCGCGCAAGTATGATTGCGCCACATCGCAACCAAACCACACGGGCAAGTTATCGCTTAGCTGGGCAATAGCTACACGCTTAAGCTCGGACGGCTCCAAATTGAGATAGCGCACACCATGGTCTTCCCAAACATTGCCCAAACGAGAAACCGTGTAGGTATGACCAAACGGTTTATCTGCAGTTGGTGCCGAAATAAGAGAAATATAATCATCAAGATTCATGTCAACAGCACGCTTGAAAAATTCTTGTGGTGTAAAGGTGCCCGTGAGTACAAGCTTGTGCTCTTTATCGCGCATGCGAACGTCAAACGTTACAGGAGGCTCACCCAAACAAATGGAAAGCAAATGATAAACGTTGTTCATCATCTCTTTTTTCATCTCGTAGAGGTCTTCGTCTGTAGCTCCTGCTTCGTGCGTTTCACGTAAATTATGCGCACAACCACGCAAATAACGAGTTAAATAGCGATCCATGTCTGATGTATTGCACGAATTTGCTGTTTCGGGCATAGCTTCCTTGGGGCAAACACCATATTTTTTTACCAAGCTCTTAAACATATCCCATTGACCACCATCGCCAATAGGATCGGTGAGCAAAAATGAAACAAGACGACCGTGCAGATCTTCGTCAACGGTGTCGATGATGTTCTCCAAAAACCAGTTACTTTTTTCCATTTTGTCCCAAAAGAGGGGATATGCTTGCGAAAGCTCAAAGGTATCAAGATTATACTTTTTGATAATGCGGTAGCGCATGGTATTAAGTGACGCAAACATCCAACAACGTCCAGAACGCTGTTGATTGCAGCGCTTTCCTTGCGTTACTTCGATATCAAAATCAAGCGTATTTTGTGCAACGCCCTCGGGCACGCGTGCCGCTTTTCGTACACCGTTAGAACTTGCTGCATTTTTTGCAACTTGATTTGCGCGTTCATCAACAAAGCTGTGATGAGCGCGAAAAATATCTTCAGAAGAAATGCTGTGCATAAAATTCATGAAAACCTCCCTAAAGTACGCATTGTTTAGTAACCACTGTCATGTTAGGTAAGCATATCATGCAATGTGGAGGTACCTTATACGAGTGAGTATTTAAGACGTAAAGCACATGACTTGTGATAAACTCGCAATACGAATACATGTTTGCTTACCGTTTGCATGTACAACAATCCTTTTATTGCAATGGGTTGTGTCAAAAATGTTTGTTACGTAGTTGTCGTACGTAGCAATTTTTTGATAGTACTCGCCAATAGAGCGCAAGCCATACATACTATTGTTTGAACGGCAAATCAGCATGTATACCTATACAGTTCGCTTAAGCAGTAAAAGCATGTTGTGGATGCTTGTCTGCGGAAAGGCAGAGTATGAAGATTCTCTATAACGATGGACGCGTGGAAGAATGTCCTAAAGACATGGAAGAGCACGTTATTCGTCATTCATGTGCACATATGTTGGCACAGGCAGTTAAACGTTTATATCCCCAGGCTCACTTTGCATATGGTCCTGCAACCGAGACAGGATTTTATTATGATATGGAATTCCCCGAGGGCGTAAAAATCAGTGAAGATGATTTACCTGCTCTTGAGGCAGAAATGAAAAAAATCTCAAAAGAGAATCTCAAAGTTGAAACTTTTGAATTGCCACGCGCCCAAGCAATTGCTTTTCTTGAAGAGCGTGGCGAGAAATTTAAGGTAGAACATATTGGCGATTTTCCTGAGGACACACGTCTTACCTTCTATAAGCAAGGTGAATACGTTGATATGTGCACAGGCCCGCATGTGTGCTACACCAAGATGGCAAAGGCTTTTAAGCTTACGGGAGTTTCGGGTGCATATTGGAAAGCTAATAGTGATAACGAAATGCTTACCCGTATATCCGGTGTTGCATTTGTAACAAAAGAAGAGCTTGCCGAGCATGAACGCCTTATGGCAGAAGCAGAAAAACGTGACCACAGAAAGATTGGTCGCGAAATGGATCTGTTTATGGTCAACGAAGCAGGTCCTGGTTTTCCGTTTTGGTTGCCCAATGGTATGCGTATCCGCAATGCACTCATGAACTATTGGCAAGAAATGCAAGAAAAATTTGGTTACGAGCAAATTCAAACGCCTGTTATCCTTTCGCGTAAATTGTGGGAAACATCTGGTCACTGGGATCACTACAAAGAAAATATGTATACCACAAAAATAGACGAAGAAGATTTTGCCATTAAGCCTATGAACTGCCCAGGTGCATGTTTGGTATACATGAACAAGCCTCGTTCGTATCGTGATTTGCCGCTTAAACTGGCAGAGGCAGGTCTTGATCACCGTCACGAGCTTAAAGGTACGCTTCATGGTTTGTTCCGCGTTCGTGAGTTTACGCAGGATGACGCGCACCTCTTTATTCGTCCCGATCAAATTTGTGATGAAGTTGCAGAGGTTACGCACCTGATTACCGCATACTACAAGCAATTTGGATTTCCGTATAAAGTTGAGCTGTCTACACGACCCGAAAATTCCATGGGCTCAGATGAGGATTGGAAAACCGCAGAAGACGGTTTGCGCAACGCTTTGGAAACTATGGGTCTTGAGTATACGATTAACGAGGGCGACGGCGCTTTTTATGGGCCAAAAATCGACTTCCATCTTAAAGACTGCTTAGGCCGTACGTGGCAATGTGGAACTATTCAGCTTGACTTCCAATTCCCACACAACTTTAACCTTGAATATGTTGACAAAGACGGTCAAAAGAAGCGCCCGATTATGATTCACCGCGCAGGCTTTGGTTCGTTTGAGCGCTTTATTGGCATGCTTATTGAGCAGTACGAAGGCAAATTCCCTGTATGGCTGGCACCTTTGCAGGTAAAGGTTTTGCCAGTTTCTGAAAAAACGCGCGCATATGCACGCGAACTTACGCAGAAACTGCGCGATCTTAAGATTAGAGTAAAGCTGGACGATCGCGATGAAAAAATTGGCTATAAGATTCGCGAGGCGCGCTCAATTGATCGCGTTCCCTACATGCTTATCGTAGGCGAGCAAGAGGCTCAAGCGGGCAATATTTCGGTACGAGATCGTACCAACACCACCAAGCAATATGCGTTTGATGATTTTGTTACACTGCTTCAAACTCAAATTTCTTCTCGTCAAGACAATCAAGAAGACTAGAGCAGTATAAAAGTCTAGGTCACAACGTAAAGACGAGCAGTACAAAAACAACTCAGATACGTAGCTTTGTGCTCTGTGCTTTGTGTGAGCATAAAGCTACGTAAAGCTGTACTAGGCTCTTGGTGGCATGTCAGATGTTTTTCATGACGTGTGCATGCTAGTCACTAACACAATTCGTGTGAATCGAAGTTATTATGACATCTAACACTTATACAACTACCCCAGTATTACCTACAAAATCTCAGATAAAAGCCAGTACTTCGCTGGTATTAAGCGGGCTTGATCAAACAAGGGACGCGCGCGTTGCCTTATATAAAGAGTTTCATCAACATCCCGAACCAGCGTTTCAAGAAGTGTGGACATCGCAGCGAATATATGACGAGTTACGAGCCTCGCATATAGAGGTAACTCGTATTGGTAAAACAGGACTTGTAGCGCGTATCCAAAATGGTGATGGTGCGTGTGTTGCTATGCGTGCCGATATTGATGGTCTGCCTGTTAAAGAAGCGTCACAAAAGCCTTATGCATCTACGTATACTGTGCAAGACAGCACAACTGGCGCCAGTGTTCCCACCATGCATGCGTGCGGTCACGACTTTCATATTATGAGTCTGCTTTCTGCACTTAAAGCGCTGAGTGTGCATAAAGACGCTTGGAAGGGAACCTATCTTGGTATATTTCAACCTGCCGAAGAAGTGGGTCAAGGTGCGCTGTCTATGATTCGCGAGGGCTTATGTACACAGTTTACCAAGCCCGATGTGTATTTAGGCCAGCACGTTATGCCTACACTGCCAGGAGGCTGTGTGGCAACAAAAGTGGGTGCATTTTTCTCGGCAGCATATTCTATTCGCATTACCTTACATGGTAAGGGCTCTCATGGTAGTATGCCCGAACTAGGAATTGATCCAATTGTTTTAGCGGCAAGTGTGATTATGCGTTTGCAAACTATTGTGTCGCGCGAGATGCCCTCAGATGAGCGGGTCGTGCTCACTATTGGCTCTGTATCGGCAGGGAATAAAGCGAATATCATACCTGACGATGCCGTGTTATTGCTTAATACTAGAACCTATAATGCTGAGCTTGAAAAGCGCCTTTTTGCAGCAATTGAGCGCATTGTTCGTGCAGAATGTGACGCAGCAGGTTGCACGATTGCGCCCGATATTGAATATTTTGATAGAGGACCTCTTACAAGCAATGACAAAGACACCACCGAGCGCGTTCAAGAAGCCTTTACCTCGTATTTTGCTAAGCAATCATTGCAAGGCGAGCCTCAAAGTGTATCGGAAGACTTTTCTTATATCCCTGATGAATGGGGTTGTCCCTATACATTTTGGACGCTGGGAGGCTTTGTGGATGTGAATAATGCTCCTGCAAACCATAGCCCACATTTTGCACCCGATTTACAGCCAACGCTTGACCGCGGTTTTGAAGCCGCAGTTGTAGCTGCGCTTGCATGGCTTGCGTGCTAGTTTGTACTTAATATCTACAACATGTATACACCCTTGTGGCATATTTGCTGCAAGGGTGTGTTATACATTTGTGTCACTTAAGGAGAGGGTAGTATGAAAATCCATCCACCAACAGATTCTGCGATTATTAAAGAGCTGCTTGATAAAGCACATACCGTTTATTACGATGATGATCCTGATTGCTTTGTTGACATATATGATTCACCAAGCTTAGCCGATGCGAATACAGATAATAAGCCTCAACGCGTCCTTGTTATTGTGCATGGCGGTTATTGGCGACAAAATATAGATTGTCACCGTCGCTTAGATGTTGCTAAATGGCTTATAGATAGACAAGAAACAGTTGTATGTGTGGAATATCGTCGTGGTGAGCGCGGAGCTTGGCCACAGCCACTTGCAGATGTACAGCATGCCATTGCTTTACTTCGTAAACGCTACCCTCACTCACAGCTTGTGGCACTTGGCCACTCAGTAGGCGGAGAGCTTGTTCTTTTGGCGTCTCATCTGTTTGATGTGGTGGTTGCACTTGCACCAGTTACCGATGCTGCACGAATCTATGCAGAAGGAAAAGGGGATAGGGCTGCGGAGAAGTATTTTGGTTCAAATGCAACGCAGGAGTTGCTTAAAAGTGCATCTCCTCGTTATCAAGCTTGTCCGTCTGTTCCTACACTTATTGTTCATGGTGCACAAGATCCCGAAATATCTCTTACGCACACGCTTGATTATATTTCGGCGCTAGAGTTTTTTGGACATGTAGATGCACATATTGTTGCAGATGTCGATCATATGGACTTAGTTGATCCGCGAACATCTGCATGGCTGCCTACATGGGCTTGGATAAACAATCATCAAAAAGATGAATAGGCGTAAGGCGAATAGGCATATATCGTTTTTTAGTGTTGTCTGCGCTGCGCGCGCTTGTATGCATGCCGCTTAATGTGTAGCTGTAACGTTTTGTGCAATTACATACAAATTTGAATGGTTGTCTTTTCCATCAGCATACCAATGCGTAAGAAGCTTAAGTGTCTTTGTGCTGGCTATAAGGTCAAATACCTCTTGTTCAGAAAAGCTATGAGCATAGCGCATAACGCCTTGCGTATGCTTCCATCCAAGCAGGTAATCGTTGTTTTCTAGCTCACGTGCGTCAAGCATATATCTTTGTTGTGCCGCCAGCGCGCATAATGCCTCTTCTGTTTGCGCTTGCGCTTTGGCGCGTCCTTGCTCGGTGTTGCCAAAACACCAAAACGAAAGCACGATAATGCCACCCCTACATACATGTTCACAAAGTGCTGATAGGAATGTTTGTCTGAGCTTAAAGCTGGGAATATGATGCATAAAGCCAAAGCATACCATCATGCCTGTTGTTTGTGTAAGCTCTGCTAAAGGGTCATGTTCGTCCATGAGCTTAGATAACACATCTGTGGTATGAATAGTTACGCATGCATGCTGTATAAGCGTTGGGGAGAGCTTTTGCATGCCAAGTTGTGTAAGTGCTGATTGTTTGTCAATGCCAATGTAAGATAGCGCACCCTTGGTGCCTGCATTGGGGTAACCTTTATTGTTGTGCAGGTAGTTGACGAGAAAATCTAGGAACCTAAGGTTTCCGCATGCCACATCAATACAGTCACAAAGATGTGTTTGTGTTAACGGTGTTTGTTCAAATAGTGTTGGCACAACCGCTACCTTGTTGTTATCAAACGGCGGTAAACCGTGTTTGAGCAGGTAATCCATTGCATATACCCAGCCATCCCATGGACGAGTGCGCGTATCAGAAAACGACTGGACTTCCTTGTTGTAAAAGTCATTGGTAAGGCTGACCAATGTTTGCATAGTTTGTTTGTTCAACGCTCTTTCTTTCCGTTCTTTCTGTTCGTCCCATCTTTTGTATGCAAATGCCCTACACAGTATCAAGCTTGTTGGTGCTTGGTGTTTTTTCTCGCAGGCACAGCTGTTGCACTCATATGCTAAGCATATGCGTTACACTAATACTATGACTACTGCACCAGAATACATATATCATAACACGCCACAAATTGACGATGTTCTTCTTAAGCTTATCAAGCGCGTTGAGAAAACAGGCGCGCTTACGTCTGTTCAGCTCAATGCATTTCTTAACGAATGCAACCGTGGAATTACCACCCACGAAGAGCAAACTTCAAAAAAGCAGCTTATTCCTCGGTATATGGAAGTTAAGCATTATGAACATCAGATATGGAAATCTTGGGGCGTAACCGATGAAACAGAACAAAAACTTATTCAAACGTTGCGCATAAAGCCTAGACGCTCTGCTTCGGGCGTGGCTACCATTACGCTTCTTACCAAACCATGGCCGTGCAGCTCAAATTGTATTTTTTGTCCAAGCGATATTCGTATGCCAAAAAGTTATATGAGCCGAGAACCAGCTTGCCAGCGTGCAGAGCAATGTTTATTCGATCCATTTTTACAAACGACCTTGCGTCTGCAAGCGTTGGTGAATATGGGTCATCCAACCGATAAAATAGAAATCATTATTTTGGGCGGAACATGGAGCGAATATCCCACAGCGTACCAGTGCTGGTTTATTCGCGAAGTTTTTCGCGCGCTCAATATGGGCTACGCTTCACACAAAGAGAGAAACGCCATTGTTGCACGGTACGAGCGCTGTGGCTTGCGCTTTGATCCGCACGCTCGTGAAATTCATTATGAGCAAACTCAACACGATATAGATACAGGAAAACTCACCTATAACCAGGCATTTACTACAGCGTATACAGCCCGCGCAACTTGGGTTAAAGCAGCCGCATTTCAGCGAGCTTCTATGGATGAAGTTCGCGAACAGCAGCGTATCAACGAAAGTGCACATCACCGTGTAGTTGGCCTTGTTATCGAAACGCGACCCGATACCATAAGCGTTGAACATCTTTACCTTATGCGCGCGCTTGGTTGTACGAAAGTCCAAATGGGCATTCAGGTGCTCAACGAAGAAATTCGTCAACGTAATTTACGCAAAGGTTCACTTGATGATATAAAACAAGCCTTTGAGCTGCTGCGTTTATTTGGATTTAAGATTCATGTGCATGCAATGGTTAACCTGTTGGGTTCAACGCCAGATATCGATAAAAAAGACTTCAAAATGTTGGTACATGACAGCTTGTATCTGCCCGATGAAGTAAAACTCTATCCGTGTGTGTTGGTAGATTCTGCTCGGCTAAAAGCTTGTTATGAACGTGGCCTTTGGCAGGCATACACCGAAGAAGAGTTGGTAAATGTGCTTGTGAGCGATGTGCTGGCAACGCCATGTTTTACACGTATTTCGCGTATGATTAGAGACATTTCGTCTACCGATATTATTTCGGGAAATAAAAAGGGTAATTTGCGTCAGTTAGTAGAACAAAAAATTGCACAAAGCGCTATACTTCCTCGCGAAATTCGTATGCGCGAAATTGCAACAAGTATACTTGATCCGCGCACGCTTCATATGGAAGTTGTTCCGTACGCCACAAACGTTTCTACGGAGTATTTTTTGCAGTGGGTCGATGATCATAACCGTATAGCAGGATTTTTGAGGCTTTCTCTTCCGCATAGGTCTGCGCTTGACAAATATGGTGCATGCGAGTATTTTCCTATTTTGCCTCATGAAGCAATGATTAGAGAGGTTCACGTATACGGCACAACGGCTCAAATTGAAGGTCATGCTGGAACGGCTCAGCATCATGGCCTGGGTAAGCAACTTATTAGTCGTGCAAAATCTATTGCACGCGAAGCAGGCTATACGTCGATAAATGTTATTTCTTCTATTGGTACACGCAAGTATTATCGCTCGCAAGGATTTATGGACGCGGGGCTCTATCAACGTGCAAATCTTGCATGCTTAAAAGACTAGTTCGTGGTGTGTGCAGGAGTATCTACAGGATTACTCTTAACAATTCGCACAATCCAGTATGAGTTTTACTGTTGTGAAGACAATAAGAAAATCTAAGTGTACTTATTAAGATTTTGTTATTCCTCTTGTATAAGAAAAAAAATATGGGTATGCTTTCTAATAGTTGATGAGCAAGTTGCAATACTTCATTTGTTCATCCTCAAATTTGTATTAGGTTCCTTGCACGTATGTTGTGCATACAAAAGGAGGTTCATATCATGACACTTAAGCCTTTGGCTGACCGAGTTTTAGTTAAACCCGCTCCAAAAGAAGAGAAAACATCTTCGGGATTATATATTTCAAGCGGTGCACAAGAAAAGCCTCAACGTGGCGAAGTTGTTGCAGTTGGCGCTGGTAAGTTAAACGACAAAGGCGAGCGCATTGCTTTAGACGTTAAAGTGGGAGATCAGGTTTATTACGGCAAATTTGGCGGTAATGAAGTTAAGATCGATGGCGAAACATATCTGTTGCTTCGCAGCGATGACATCTATGCAATTTTGTGCGAGTAAGTAAATTCTTATAAACACATGCAGGCACATATCTGCTCAAGTAGCAAAAACACATGATGTACCTGCACAAAGTAGTATCTTAAATTGAAAGGAAAAGCTCAATGGCTAAAGATATTGTTTTTGGTACCGATGCTCGTGCCAAACTTGCTCACGGTGTAAATACACTTGCTGACGCTGTAACCACCACCCTTGGACCTAAGGGTCGCTACGTTGCTCTTCAGCGTTCTTACGGTGCTCCTACCATTACCAACGATGGTGTAACCGTTGCAAAAGAAGTAGAACTTAAAGATCCTATCGAGAACATGGGTGCACAGCTTGTTAAAGAAGTTGCTACAAAAACCAATGATACCGTAGGTGACGGTACTACCACAGCAACGCTTCTTGCTCAAGTTATTGTAAACGAAGGCTTGCGCAACGTTGCTGCAGGTGCAAACCCCATTGCAATTCGTCGCGGTATTGTAAAAGCTGTTAATGCTGCGGTAGAAGAAATGAAGAGTGCTTCTAAGGCAGTTTCTACTAAAGAGCAAATTGCTTCTGTTGGAACAATTTCTGCAGTAGACTCCGAAATTGGTAACAAAATTGCCGACGCTATGGAAGTGGTTGGCAAAGACGGTGTAATTACCGTAGAAGATTCTCAAACCTTTGGTATTGATATCGATACCGTTGAGGGTATGCAATTTGATAAGGGATACATTTCACCTTACTTTGCAACCAACAATGACACCATGACTGCCGAGCTCAAGAATCCTTACATCTTGATGACCGATCAAAAGATCTCTAACATTCAAGACATTCTTCCTGTTCTTGAGGGTATCCAAAAGAGTGGCTCACCTCTTCTTATCATTGCAGAAGATGTAGACGGCGAAGCATTGGCAACACTCATTCTTAACAAGCTCCGTGGTACGCTTACCGTATGCGCTGTTAAGGCTCCTGGTTATGGTGACCGTCGTAAGCGTATGCTCGAAGATATTGCTGTTCTTACTGGTGGTCAGGCAGCTATGAAAGAGCTTGGCGTAGAGCTTACCGATGTAACAGCTGAGATGCTTGGTCGCGCTAAGTCGGTTAAGATCACGAAAGACAATACAACCATTGTTGATGGTGCAGGTTCTAAAGACGCTATCAACGAGCGTGTTGCACAAATCAATAATGAGCTTGAAAACACTACTTCTGACTTTGACAAAGAAAAGCTTCAAGAGCGCAAGGCTAAACTTGCTGGCGGTGTAGCTGTTATTAAAGTTGGCGCAGCTACCGAGGCCGAGCTTAAAGAAATCAAGAGCCGTATTGAAGACGCTCTTCAAGCAACTCGTGCAGCTGTAGAAGAAGGTATTGTAGCTGGTGGTGGTGTTGCATTCTTGCAAGCTGCAGCAGCTCTTGATAACGTTAAAACTTCAGAAGCCGATGAACAACTTGGTGTTGACATCATCCGTAAAGCTTTGATGGCTCCTGTTAAAAAGATTGCTACCAACGCTGGTTATGAAGGCTCAGTTGTAGTTGAGAAGATTTCTAATCTTCCTGCAGGTGAAGGTCTTAACTCTGCTAATGGCGAGTGGGGCGACATGATTAAGATGGGCGTTCTTGACCCAGTTAAGGTTACCCGTACTACCTTACAAAATGCATCTTCAGTTGCTTCGTTGATTCTTATTACCGAGGCTACTATCTCAGACGAGCCAAAAGATACTTCTATTGAAGAAGCTATCTCTCGCGCAGCTGCTTCAGGTCAACAAGGTGGCGGAATGTACTAATCGCATGATGGATACAAAGTTGCATGTATAACGTTTGCATGTTTTAAGCGTTAGTGGTAATGCGTATCTGAATGTGATGTACATAAGAATGGTTACTAAACGTGCATGTCTCGAAAGAGCGTGCACGTTTTTTAGTTGTAAGCTTTTGGAAAGCTTATATTTTAAGCTCTGTTGCGCATAAACTATAGAAACGAGCTTTTATTCTTGCACACGATCGTGATTAATAGGTGTATAAAATAGGCGTTTGATTTCGTCTTGCGTGTGAGCTTGTCCTAATACCCACATAGTTTTAGCCAGCAGCGCCTCGGTGGTCATATCGGCACCACGCAGAACACCTTCGTTATGAGCAAATGCTTGTCCAACTTCGTATACGCCTAAATCTAAACCTTCTTCGGCAACTTGTGTGGTAAGTACAAGCGTTTTACCTTGCTCTATCCAGTTTTTAAGCGCAGACGCAAAATTATGCTGATGAGAATTAGGAATGCCGCCTATACCAAACGTTTCTAGAATAAGTGCATCATAATCTCTTGTGAGCGCGTCAAAAATATTGGGTTTAAGCCCTGGGGTAAGCCTTAGACACATAACGCGATCGTTAAGACGCTCATAAAAGCGCACACATGAGTGTGCACCTTCTTGCGCTGTTTTGTAATTGCTACATTCCGATGCCATTGGTGCATGCGGTGTAGATAAGGCTAATTGCAAAGCACTTCTGTGTTCTTGGGATTTTTGGTTGCAAGAGCTGTGTCGTATAATTTTATTTGCACGAATCATAGCAATCAAGGGATAATTTATGCTGGTAAACGCATTATAGCTCATGGTTTTTTGCTTACACGCGCGTGTTCCGCACATAACGGATCCGCCAAATACCACATTAACATCGTAGGAATTATCATCGCACGCAAAAAGTGCCGCCTGATAAAGATTAAGTTTTGCATCGGTAAAAGCACCTGTCATAGGCTGCTGCGAACCAGTAAGTACAATAGGCTTGGGACTGTTTTGAATAAGATAAGATAGTGCGGCTGCGGTATATGCCATGGTATCGGTGCCATGCAGCACAATGAACGCATCAAAATCATCGTAGGCATCTTTAATGCAGCGTGCAATTTGTAACCAGTGCTTGGGCAGCATATTAGTTGAATCAATATTCATAAGCTGCGTGGTCTTAAACGTGCAAATGTCTTTGAGTTGCGGTACATAGCGCGCAAGTTCTTCTCCCGAAAGTGTGGGAGTAAGGCCTTCTGCCATGGGTTGCGAGGCTATTGTGCCGCCTGTAGCTATAAGCAGGATATGCTTCATGTTTGTTCTCTTTGTCTCGTGCGTGTTCAATAACATATGCGCTGTGTACGCGATAAGTGCTGTGTACGCGAACCATAAGCATTACGTATTGTAACAAGAATATATTCGTCAGAGCGTAGCGCCTTATAAGCTCATACAGTCAAAACGTGCTCTCACAATACCTACATAATAGATAACTCACTGCCGTAAATCGAATAAATATCTAAGCTAACAGCGAAAACAAGAGGGGATTGCCATATTGGTAAGATTGCCGATGAGCCCAAATTGCATAAAATGGAAGCTGAAAGTTAACTGAATATAACTTTGTTGTACAATAACATCGATTCAAAAAGTTAGCAGTGGTTAACACGTATTTACAGAGCTACAAAGCGTGTTTGAAATCGTTTTCTCTTTAACCACTCGTTGTCTGGAGGTTTGCATGAACAAGTTTGGTACTATTGCAGCTTCGGCTCTTTCCGTGGGCTTAGCATTTTCTATTTTTGGTTGCGCAGGACAACAAAGCGCTCCTAAATCACAATCTCAAAACGCTGAGGCCGAGCAATCTCAAAGTGCATCTGCTGATAAAAAAGAAGCGGTAAAGGATCTCAAGGGCTGGGAAGGCACTTGGAATGACTTTAGCAAGTATCTTGATGATAAAGAGCTTGATTCCGCTTATGCTGAGAAGGCAAAAGAAGCAGGTAAGTCACCTGAGGACATTAAGAAAGAGCTTAAAGAGCGTCGTCATTCAGACTTTGGTGGTCTTGAGATCAAGGGTGACACCATTACCTTCCTTGATGGCTTTAAAGACAAGGGCGGAAAAGAAATCGGTAAAGTTACCTATAAGTTTAAAGACTCCAAGAAGGTTCAACACGGCGGTAAAGAGCTTGAATGGGATGTCTTTGAAGCAGAAGATAAAGATGCTAAATATCCTGTACTGCTCATGATGCCTGTTCACGGTGAGGAAGAGCTTGTTCACTTCCACATGCGCTATGGTAAGAATGCTGATGAACTCTTTAAGAAAGACGGTTGGTTCCCAACATTTGTTAAACCAAACAGCACGATGGATCAAATTGCCGACGAGGTTAAAGAGTAAATTTGATTTAATAATTTCTAAAAGTCCTCGCATTTGCGGGGACTTTTTGCTTACCTATATGGAGTATCAAATCGTATGAGATATTCAAGAAGAGAATTTTTGGGCCTTTGTGCTGGCGCTTGTTCCGCTACACTCGGCGCAAGCATGTTGGGCGCGTGCCGTAGAAGATCGCATGCTAAACCCGTTATCTATGCGTCTTTTTATCCCGTATTTGACTTAGTTCGCGAAGTTGCTCAAGATACGGTTGAACTGCATTCATTTATGCCACCTAATAAAGACCCTCATGTTTGGGAGCCAACGCCAAAGGGTCTGCGCGATTTAAGCGAAGCCGATCTCTTAGTGGTAAACGGTGCCAATATGGAGCACTGGATTGATCAGGTTCGTGACAACTTGCCCAATTTACCTGTATTAACGCTTTCGGATGGTATTGATTTAATTACCTATCGTGGTGCGGCTGCAATGGGAGAATTTCAGTACATAGCGCGTCTTGGTGTAAGAAGCGGTACGTACGGCTTTGAATTTGGCCACACGCACCAAGACATTATGCGTGTTGCGTTCTTTAAGGCAGACGAATCTACACCACTTGCAGATTTGGTAAAACGCGGCCGCCAGATTATGCAACAAAAAGGCGAGGTTATTGCCCAGCACAAAACAATTGATGTTGAAGACGGTAAGGTATACGCACTTGAGATGGGTCACGAGAGCGGATATATTGGATTTACCCTGCCCGAAGACGCAAGTTGGATTGTGCTCTCTGATAGAGCGAGTGCCGATTTGTTATCGTATCGTTTAGTTGAATCAGAAAATGGTGACGAAATTAAAGTAACGCCGCTGATGGAAGGTTCTTCATCGGGTACCGATAAAATTACCTATGATCCTCACTCATGGATTTCATTTATGAATGCTAAACAGTATTGTGCAGCTATTCATGACAAACTCTGTGATATGTATCCTGCCAATAAAGAGGAATACCGTAAGAATAAGCTTGATGTTGTTTCTCGTCTTACCGAATTGGGTGCGCAGTATAAGGAGAAATTTAAGCCTTTAAAGCGTCGTGAATTTGTGGTAACGCATAATGCATATTCGTATCTGTGCAGAGATCTTGGTATTAAGCATTTTCCATTGCAAGGACTTACCTCTACCGAGGCACCAGCGCTTAAAACTGTTCGTAAGGCAGTTGATTTTTGCCATCGACACAATGTAACAACCGTATTTTACGAGCTTGGAGCATCGTCTAAAGGTGCCGATACTGTTGCCGAAGAAATTGGCGGTCAGGCTGTGCCACTGGCTTCGATGGAGTACGTAAGCGAAGAGCAAGGTGCCGAGATGAACGGCTACGTTGAGATTATGAAAGACAACGTTGAAAAGATATATCAATCACTTGTTTAACGTATCTATTTGCACGTTTGGTACACAATTGTTTGAAGCCTAAGGAGGGTTCATGCACATAATAGATGTTTCGAACCTCAATTTTGGATATACATCCGAGTTGGTGCTCAAAGATGTCAATCTTTGTGTTGACGAGGGACAATTTATTTGTATAACCGGAGAAAATGGTTCGGGTAAATCGACGCTTTTGAAAGTTTTGCTTGGTGAACTTAAGCACTTTGAAGGCAGCATTAAATTATTTGGAAATCCAATTAACTCAATTAAAGACTTTAAGGATATTGGCTACGTTCCTCAAAACAGCGTTATGAATAAAGTTGCTTTCCCTACTACCTGTAGAGAAATGGTGGCTATCAATTTATACCGTTCGTTTGGTCCTGTTAAATTCCCCGGAAAAAAGCATTTTGAGCGCGCGGAAAAGGCCTTAGTTGACATGGGTTTGGAAAAATATGTTCGCACGCCATTTAACGAGCTTTCTGGTGGATTGCAGCAGCGCGTTATGATTACACGTGCGCTCATCAATGATCCACGTCTTTTGATTTTGGACGAGCCAACGGCAGGCGTTGATAACGAAAGTAAAGTTCGCTTTTTGGATCTTTTGGAAACAGTTACGCAAGAGCGAAATATTACTGCTGTTTTGGTTTCTCACGAACTTGAACTTGTATCACGTCATATTAACTTTGATGCAACCTACCGTATTAATTCAGGAAGGATAGCTCATGTTTGATCTTCTTTCAATTTTTCAATTTGAATTTATGCGCCGAACGCTTGCTGCGGGTCTTATGCTTGCTATTGCATTGCCGCTTATAGGTATCGTGATGATTAACCGCAAAACGTCAATGGTTTCAGACGCACTGTCGCATGTTTCGCTTATGGGTGTTGGTTTAGGTTTGATTTTTGGATTTGACCCCGTTATTGGTGCAGTGTGCACGTGTATTGTTGCAGGATTCTTTATAGAAGGGATTCGCGCAAAAATGCCTCAGTTTGGCGACATGTCGGTTGCGGTAATTATGAGCGCAGGGCTTGGTATGGCAGTTGTACTTGCCGACTTTGCACCTGGTGGAAATACGTTTGAATCGTATTTGTTTGGTTCGGTTTCTGCGGTAACGGTTGTAGATCTTATAAGCACCGCCGTGGTTTTTGTAGCCACGCTTTTGGTGAGCATTATTTGTTATGCAGGTCTTTTAGACTTGGCAATTGATGTAACGCTTGCTCGTCTTGCTGGTGTAAAAGTTGCACTGGTAAATGGTGTATTTACGCTGCTTGCAGCTATCATGATTGGTTTAGCTTGTAAAGTTGTAGGCGCTCTTTTGGTTGTATCCCTTGTTGCACTTCCCGTTGCAACTGCGCTTATCATCAGCCGTTCGTACTTCCAAACTTGTGTGTTGTCCGTAATTTTGGGTATCATTTACACAATGGTAGGACTTATTTTCTCGTACTTTGAAGATGTTCGTCCTGGTGGCGCAATTGTTGTAGCTGCTGTTATTGGGATTGTGATATTCCTTATTGTTTCTTCGATTAAAAATAGGTTTAATCCTACTAAAGGACGTGGCATATCTAATGCTGCTGCCGCAAGCGCACAATAAGTCATTTTTTAGAGTTGCTCTATAGTACGTTGCTATAGAATATATGGCTACGTAATAATAAGGCTTTGGATTACTCCAAAGCCTTATTTTGTTTATGCTTCATCATGCTTCAAACGGTCTATTATGTGGACGTGCCTTCGTCCGTTATCTGGCTGTTGTCTAACTCACGACTGTGAGGAGGCCATCGTTTTGCACGTTTAAGGCTGTCACATAATATCCATTCAATTTGTCCGTTAACACTTCTCATTTCATCACGCGACCAAATTTCGAGCGCATTCCAGATATCTGGATGTATGCGTAAGGGATATTGCTTTCTTATTGCCATATGCCTTGAGCTTTCGTGTTTGTAGCAGTTAATACAGTAGGAAATCTTGTACGTGCACGTGTGCATATCCGTTTATTACTAGTTTTTACTCATATAGTATCAAGCAATCAATTTTTTAAGCGGTATACACCAGATTCACTATTGATACAGCGACCCTGTATTAAGCACCGGTTGAGTTTCTGATTCGCCACAAAGAACCACCATAAGATTGCTTGCCATAGCTGCTTTTTTATCATCATCAAAAGCTACTACACCTTCTTGCGCAAGAGAGGTAAGCGCCATGTTAACCATAGATACCGCGCCTTCTACAATTTTCTTGCGGGCGGCAATAACAGCCTCTGCTTGCTGACGACGAAGCATTGCCTGTGCAATTTCTGGTGCGTATGCAAGGTGTGTGAGTCGAGCGTCTTCAACCGTTACACCTGCTGGAGCAAGTTTAGCGCTTAGCTCTTGGCGAAGCCTTTGCGATACGTCTTCGATATTGGAGCGAAGCGTAATAGCGGTGTTGGTGGCATCATCATCTTCCATGTGGTCATAGGCATATAAACTCGCAACGTGACGGACTGCTGTTTCGGTTTGCATGTCTACATATGCCTCGTAGTTATCCACATCAAATACGGCTTTAGCCGTATCAACAACGCGCCAAACAATAACGGTTGCAATTTCTATGGGGTTTCCCATCTTGTCATTTACTTTAAGACGATCGCCCGTAAGTGTGCGTGCTCTAAGTGAAATAGTTGTTTTACGAACTTTTACTTGCTCGTTAGATGACGAGGAATTGCTATTTGATTCTGATAGATTGTATGATTTGTATTCCACTGATGAGTTTAAGCTGCGCGCAAAGAACGGATTTGCAAAATGCAAGCCGTCTGTTTTTACCGTTCCTTTATAGTTTCCAAAGAGGATACATATACGCGCTTGTCCAGGTTGAAGGGAAAAAAGCCCCATGTTTACTATAAACGTAGCAACTAAGAGCACAAGTGCAATACACAAGGATGTGAATGAAGGCATTTGATGGAGCTTATCTGCTTGAATGGCCTCCAATATAAACTGTATGAGGGCATAAAGTGCAAGCGCATAGCCTGCAATCACAAAAGGTACAACTATCCATCCGTTGAGCGTTTTTATCTCTTTTTCTTGCGTCATCTCAGATCCTTTCTCGCAAAGTTATCAATGACGTTGTTATATTGCTTATAACGCTGTCTAACCGATATGAATATGATATCACATTTATATCAAAAAAAGAACTTTTTACACACGAGTGCAAAAAGTTCGTAAAAAGAGGCGGTGCTCAAGCACACGCGTTACAAGATGAACTCGCGTATTGTGTGCCTAAAAAAGCGTGTCTAGAACCTCAAGGACACCATCCTCATTATTTGACGGTGCTTGTTCTTGAGCATAATCAGCTATTCCGTCCATAGCGTTTGCCATCGCATATCCGCAGCCTACATACGAAAGCATTTCTATATCGTTTGCAGCGTCGCCAAATGCAATACATTCTTCAGGCGTAATATTCCAGCGTTTTACCAGTAAATCTATTCCAAACGCTTTATTTATACCTGTTAAAATAAGGTCAATAGACCCGTGACCACTTGTAGTAGGAATAATGTGTGAGGGAAGCTGTGCGCGCAGCATCTGATAATACGAGTCGGTATCGTCGGGTTGCATAACTTCGCACGCTTTAAGAATGTTATCGTTGATCTCTAAAAGATTATCAACAATTTCTAGAGATGGAAAATAATATTTTACCAACCCTATAAATTCTGGCGTTGCATGGCGTTTTTCTATGTATGACGCGTGTTCTCCACAAAAAATAGTGTACAAATTGGGGTCGGGCATAACGGTATTGTAAATGGTACGTAGATCTTTTTCGTCCAAATGAGCGGTATAAATCAGCTCGCCCGAATCAACAACATATCCGCCATTCTCGGCTACATATGAAAGTGTATCTGCATAGCCAGGGAAAGACTGTTTAAGCTGAATATACTGGTTACCACTTGCCAAAACAAATCGTGCACCTTGTTGTGTTATGCGATGAAGAATGCGCTTAAAACGAGGCTCATCAAACTCTTTGTTATCTCGTAAAAATGTGCCGTCCATATCACTTGCTACAAGTTTAATGGTAGAACTCATAGGTAATCCTTTCTTGAGCGTCTGTAATGCTCAAAAGCGTGCCTTGCTGTTTTACCAAACCTTTGAGTGGTAGATAGTTCAAAATTCAAGGCAGCTCAACTGGACGCGTTTGATCAACGCGCTTGATTAACAAACCTGCGCAAAAAGCGCTTGCTGATTACATACCGCAAACAAGGTGTTGTGCGTAATATGTCTTGGTTAGGAGCGCATAAGTTCAAGCATGGCATCAATGTCTTTTCGACCAAACGCAACATCATCACGATCATTTATCACAATGCACGGTACGCTCATAACATTATATTGTGCTTTAAGTTCAGGGTAGTGAGCAATGTCGTATACGTCAACCGAAACAGAAGAATTACATGCAGCAATATGCTGGGCAGCAACTACGGTATCTGGACACATGGTGCAGCTAAGACTTGCAAGAATTTTTACGTTGGTGGCACCTAGTGCAGCAATAGCGTGTTTTTGCTCGTCAGTAAGTTTTTGACCAGGACCTGCAACGTTATACAAACCAAGCATAAATGAGGTAAACTCGTGGCCCCCAGGAACGCCGTGAAACGCCAGTCCGCTATCTTGGCCTTGCTCATTGCATACGTGTACGCAGGGAAGATATGCTTCTTTGTTTGCTTGCTCTTGAGCAAGGACTTCCACTTGTATTTTGGACGAAATCTTATGCAATTCTGTGCAATATGCACGTAGTTCTTGAGAGAGGTTTGTTTCATCAAGCGCAAGACGCAGAATTACCGAGCGCTCCATGCGTGCACACAAGCCTTTGAGTTGCTCAACCATATCAGCGTCAAAGAGAGCGTTTGCTTTTGCTGTAGATGTATCGGTAGCGTCAGTGTCATGTTGTTGTTGCATATCATTTACACGCGTTGATGGACGACGAGGAATAAGCCCTGTTTTCTTTTGCTGGTGTACAATGGTGCGCTCCATTTCGGTAGCTGCAATAGCGGCTTCACCTGTTGCGGTTACCACTTGGCGCAAATCTTTAACGCATACATCACCTGCAGCATAGATACCTTCAGCACTTGTTTGCTTTTGGGCATTGGTGATGATGTTTCCTCGTGCGTCTAAGTTCACAATATCGCGCACAAGCTGTGTTTCGGGCGCATACCCTGCAAGAACAAAAACACCAAAGGTATCGTTTGGCGCAGCTTCATAGGTATGAAGCTCACCAGTTTTATTATTTTTAGTTACCAATTTAGAAGGCATGGTATCACCAGTGAGTTCGGCCACTTCGGTATTAGTATGGATGGTAATTTTTTCGTTTGCCCGTGCCGCATCGGTAGAGGCTGCAGCGCAGGTAAAATCGTCCTCGCGAATAAGAATATGTACATGCTTTGCATATTTGGTAAGAAATACACTTTCTTCGGCTGCAGCAAAGCCTCCGCCTACAACAAAGACGTCTTTGCCCGTAAAGAATTCACCATCGCAGGTTGCACAATATGCAACGCCGTGACCTTGGAACTTCTCTTCACCGGGGAACCCAATTTTTCGAGGTGCAGAACCTATTGCCAAAAGAATGCTCAAGGTTGAGAAATCGCCTTTGGTGGTATGCACAATTTTTATATCGCCGTCTGATTCGATGCGAGTTACTTCTGCAAGCATAAGCTCGGCGCCAAAAGATTCTGCTTGACGACGCATAGTATCGGTGAGCGCCTTTCCGCTTATGCGCTCAACACCAGGATAATTAACAACTTCGTTGGTAATGGTGATTTGCCCACCAAATTGCTTTTTCTCAACAATTAAGACGCGATAACGAGCGCGCGCGAGATAAATACCTGCAGTTAATCCAGCAGGTCCTCCACCTACAATAATTGCGTCGTAGAGCTTGTCAAGCTGTGGTGTATGGGGTTGTGGTGTATTGGTTGGTAGAGCGTCGTTTGGAGCAGGTTTATTTTGATCCATGACAATCCTTTCAGTGCAAAATATGGTCGTTACGCGTGTTAAGAGGTAATACTTGAGTAAGCGTGGTTTGAAATCGTGCAGTTTGAAATCAAGCGGTTAATATCAAGTGGCTTGCAATTCGGCAGTTGAAAATCAAGCTATTCTCAAAACTACGATAAAAGCCCGCGCAACTGCAACGGGCTTTTACTGAGCATCGAGCGAATATAAGCTCTCTACGCGCGATTAAAGCTGCCCAACTAAGTCAAGGCTTGGCTTAAGTGTATCTTCACCGGGTTGCCATTTTGCAGGACATACTTGGTCACCATGAGCGCGTACAAATTGTGCAGCCTCCAGCAAGCGGAGTAGTTCTTTTGCCTCGCGTCCAATGCTTCCCGAAGTTACTTCGTATACCTGAATTTTACCGTCAGGATCTACAATAAATGCTCCACGCTCTGCTAAACCGCTTTCTTCAATTAACACGTCAAAGTCGCGTGCAAGAACACAGGCAGGGTCTGCAAGCATAGGATATTGCACTTTGCTTACACGATCTGAGTGATCGTGCCATGCTTTGTGCACAAAGTGAGAATCGCACGAAACGGAATAAATTTCGCAGTGAGCTTTTTTGAAATTATCATATTCTTCGGCAAGCTCTTCAAGCTCGGTAGGGCATACAAATGAAAAGTCTGCAGGATAGAAGAAGAACAATGACCATTTTTCATTGCCGTCTTTGTCTTTGCCGATAACATCATTTTTGGTAACTACCGAAAATGTATCGTTCTGATAAGCCTGTACTGAAAAATCGCCAATTTCTTTTCCGATAAGAGACATGTGTTCCTCCTAAAAACATGACTTACGTTACCTTTCCTTAGGTACATGTTTTCTATTTCCTTATTTGATTGTTCTATACACTTCTTCTATACGCATACATTAAAAATTCGTAAATGTGGGAGCCTGCGTCATAACAAACACGTGTTCTTGTGTGATACGCGCAATTTAGGCATGCTCTGAACTTGTATTTTGTTCGTCTTCCAAAAGGTCATCAATGGTACCTGCGCAATAGCGCGTGCACACAAGATCTGCTGTGTCGAGCGTTTGTGCTATATCGATATCTGCACAAATTCCAAAGTCACAATCGCCGTCGCTATCCAAAAACATTTGGCGCACATGCCACGTGCCCTGCTTCTCATCTGTGGTGTCAAAGGTGCAAAAGGTGTTTGATCGAGCGTCTGCAGTAAGCTCTATTTGGTCGTGAGCCTCATAAAATTCATCCAATACACGCGTCCATTGTCGCGCGTGCCAGCCCCATGCATCGTCGAGTTCGCCTAAAGCCGAAGTATCATGTTGAGCGGCTTTAACAACGCGCTGGAACAAAGCATTGTGAATAAAGATCATAAGTCCGCGTCTATCGGGGACGAGATCTTGCGTTTGCGAAATACGTGGTGGCTCAGCTGCGTGTATAAGGTTGTTACCTTGCCATTCATCAAGTAATGACGAGTCGGTTGTACTGATGAGTACGTGAAGCCATGAAATAATATCGTGGAGTTTATCATCAAGCTTGGACTCAGGAATTGTTTTTGCCAAAAATCGCCATACGTCTGATAAGTATCTAAGCAGCGTTCCTTCATTTTTAATGATGCCTACAACGTGCACATAGGTTTTAAAATCGCATGCTGTTTCAAGCATATTTCTTACGATAGATTTTGGCATAGGCGCAAAATCACGCGCCCAGGGTACTTGGGCACTATAATTTTCATAGGCAGTTTTGATAAGCGATTCTAAAGGCTTTTCGTAGCTTACGTCTTCGAGGCGCTCCAGCCGCTCTTCGTATTCGATACCTTCTGCCTTCATACGGCTCATAGCCTCGTTTTTTGCCTTTTTAAGCAATGCTTTCATAATTTGCGGTGGATTATCAAGCGCCGACTCAGCAAGAGAAACAACATCAAGTGCATAACTTGGACTTAAAGGATCTAATAATTCAAGCGCCGCAAGAACAAATGGCGCAAGTGGCTGATTAAGAGCAAAATCCTCGGGGATTTCAATGGTGGGCTTATAGGTAGCCTGTATCCAGCGTTTGGGCTCGGCTACGCGCGCAAAAAGCGGGTTTGTGTCAAGGTCATCTTCTTTATATGCTGCTTCTGTTGCGCTTAGTGCGCCTGCCACATCCGTTACGTCTGTTGCGTCCGTCACGCCTGTCGCGTCTGCTTTATCTGTCACTTCTGTTACATTAGAATCAAAATCCTGACAAACCTGTTCAATAACGCCCGAATCAAGAAGCGTCGCAAAAATTTCCTGCGTTCTTCCCAAAAGCTGAGTTTTTTCTTCATCGGGGATAAACGAATTCATAATGAGAAATACAATGCGGCGAAAAGCGTGGCCTTGTTGCATAACTTCTGCAAGTACAAGTGCATGCGATATTTTAAGATGTGCGCGCAGCTCTTCTGGAGAACTTTCAATAAGCTTGTGAAACGTTTTTTCGCTCCAACTCAAAAATCCTGCTGGTTGAGAAGGCGCTTTTATGCGTCTAAGTTTTTTAGGATCGCCTTGCGCCTTTGCCTGTGCTTTAAGGCGTTCGATTTCATACACCGTTGCCTGCGCCTGCACCACGCCTTCGGTATCAAAACCGCACCTACCTGCTCTACCTGCAATTTGATGGAATTCTCGCGCATTCAGATGGCGCAGGTGCCGTCCGTCAAATTTAGTGAGCGAGTTAAAAATCACGGTATGGATTGGAACATTGATTCCAACGCCTAAGGTATCTGTTCCGCAGATAACTGGTAAGAGTCCTTGTTGCGCAAGTTTTTCTACCAAAAGTCTGTAGCGTGGCAACATTCCTGCATGATGTATGCCAACCCCACATGTGAGCAAGTGTTTAAGCGATTTACCATATGACGTGGTAAAACGAACGTTTTGCAAAAATGTTTTGATTTTTTCGCGCTCCTCTTTGGTAGAAATACCAAAATTGGCAAGCGCACGAGCGCTTTTTTCGGCCTCGCTTTGTGCAAAATGCACAATATACAAAGGAGCTTCTTGTGCTTGCAAGGCTACCTTAACACTTGCTTCTAAGGATGTAGTAGCGTAGGCAAAGCGCAGAGGTACAGGACGAGGGGCATTGAGCACCGCGTCAACGTGTCTTTTGGTCATGCGCTCCAAACGTGCTGAGAGCGCGCTCATATTGCCAAGTGTGGCGCTCATAAGGAGAAACTGTGTATGCGGAAGGGTAAGCAGAGGTACTTGCCACGCCCAGCCACGGTCTTTATCGGCATAGTAGTGAAATTCGTCCATACACACTGCCGAAATATCAGAGCTCGATCCAAAACGCAAAGCGTCATACGCAAGAATTTCTGCCGTACAACAAATAAGAGGAGCTTCGCTATTGATAACAACGTCACCGGTAATCATACCTACTAAGTCTTTGCCAAAGAGGGCAGTAAGTTCAAAAAACTTTTCGCTTACCAGTGCTTTTATAGGAGCGGTATAGTACATGACACCATTTTGAACTAAGGTAAAATAACACATTCCAAGGGCAACCATCGATTTTCCCGAACCAGTAGGCGTTCCTAAAATAACGTGGTTGCCGCTTGCAAGGTCTAAAAGCGCCTCTTCTTGATGATCCCAGAGTGCTTTGCCCGAATCCTCTGCCCAGTTTATAAATCGCTCAAGCGCCGTTTCTGGATCAAGGTGTTCAAGATTTCCCTGTTCATCAAGGGGTAAGAGCTTATATAACGAAGGAAGTTCATCCGTATGGACACAAGATTCGTCTGAGTTGGTACTATTGTCTTGCTCATCTAGGGGTGTTGTTGTAGTAGGAGATGAAATGGCGTTTGTTGGTACATTCATGTGTGCTCGATTTCTGTCCGTTGGCTTTATATGTATATTTCTTTTCTCTTGAGTCACTTATTATAATATAGTCAACTGTGTTGTTTAACTGATATTGAATGGATTTTAGCTCGTGGAATTCTACTCTTTAATGTTCGTATGCTTTTGTGCGCTTCTGTGCATAACCTACTACGCAGTAGGATATATCTTCAAACGCTTCCAATGGGTAGTTATCCTTATCTTTTCGCTTATCTTTTATGCACTTGTTACC
>QWCU01000033.1_pt1 | contig 40280 bp, 28 predicted proteins | sample 1972601 | NCBI WGS metagenome assembly QWCU01 (sample SAMN09866700, study PRJNA288562) | Human vaginal metagenome isolate pre2_vaginal, whole genome shotgun...
GACCCACCCGACCAGGGCATTTAGTGGGTCAATAATAAATCGTTTTACTGGGTCTAAAATACTTTGCCAGCGTGGGTCAAATTAGTGTGGCTTTTCCATCATTTCCTTTACGGGAGGAATGCTCCTCTTTGAGGATGAAATAACGGCAGTGGCACAAGCAGATATGCGCACGGTGGAGCGTAATGGGAAAAAGGCTTTGCCTGCTGATAAGGTTATGGCTATAGCGCAAGCCCATCTTGCAACACTTGAAACGGCTAACACGGCAAAGGATAAGCAGAAAGCAGAAGGTAAGCAAGCTAAAGACGACGAAGAACCTATTATGCTAAAAAGCCTTACCATTGCTGCCGATCCTACACAGGCTTACAAAGTAAATCTTAACAAAAAGCGACAAGCTTTGTACGTAAACCAATACACAGGAGAGGTAAAAGGCAAGGCGACACGCCTAGAAACGATGACTACAATACAAAGCTTACACCGCAACTTATTGCAAAAACGTCCTAAAGACGATAGCTTTTTCTTGGGTAAAGCCGTGATAGGTTGGAGTGTTCTCATAGTGTTGCTCATCTTTATTACGGGTTTTCTGATATGGCTTCCAAGCAAAGCGAGTATGCTGAAAAACCGATTAAGTATTAACGTTACAAAGGGTTGGCGACGCTTTTGGTACGACCTCCACGTAGCGGGTGGTTTCTATGCTCTTACCTTCCTGCTTATCATTGCGATAACAGGACTTTGCTATTCCTTTCCTTGGTGGCGTTCGGGCTTGTATTCGCTTGTAGGTGCGAAATACGAAAAGGAGCATAAAGAGAAGGCACAAGCGGGCGAAAAAGGCGATAAGCCTCGTACGCTCGATGCGCATGCGTGGCAAAAAGTGGCTGATCAATTAGCGAAAACCAATCCAAACTATAAAACAATAGAGGTGAGTGAGGGGGAAGCAAAGGTGAGTTTCGACCGTTGGGGCAACCAGCGTGCTAGCGACAACTACGCGTTTGACAACCAAACGGGCAAGATAACAAAGGCAGAACGCTACGAAAACCAAAAAGCAGAAAAGCAGTTAGGTGGGCTAATCTATTCGCTCCATGTCTGTAGTTGGGGTGGCTTGTTTAGTAAGATACTAGGACTGCTCGTTACACTTATAGGAGTGATCCTACCTATTACAGGCTACTATTTATGGGCAAAACGCACACTGCGTAAATCAAAGAAATAACAAGATGGCTACCCATATAGGGGTAGGAGGTAATAAGCAAAAGGGCATTTCCGATAGGTAGGAAATGCCCTTTTGCGGTAGAAATAGCTTGCCTTAGTGGGTGTCGTGTGAAGATTTGGCGGGCAATACTTGCTCAATGCCTTGCTCACGATGTACGATACGTACCTCTATGCCAAACTTCTCGTGGAGATGTTCGGCTAAATGTTGCGCACTATATACGGAGCGATGCTGACCGCCTGTGCAGCCAAAGCAGAACATCAGACTGGTGAAGCCGCGCTGAATGTAACGCTCCACATGGTGATCGGCTAGTGCATAGACAGGCTTTAGAAACGCTGTTATCTCGCCATCGTCCTCAAGGAAGCGAATAACAGGTTCGGTCAGTCCGTTGATTTTCTTATAAGGCTCGTAACGACCGGGGTTGTGCGTGCTGCGACAATCGAACACATAGCCGCCACCATTGCCTGAGTCGTCGGTAGGAATGCCTTTCTTAAAGGAGAAGCTAAACACTTTTACCACCAGCGGACCTTTGCCATCATACTTAGAGAATGTGGCAGGACCGTCCTGTGCCTTTGCCTCATAAATATCTTTCTCGGCTGTTTTAAAACCATCGGCACGCTCCTTTTGAGGTTCCACCTTGGGTGCAAATTGTGGCAGTTGGGTAAGCCTTTGCAACACGTCCATAAGGTGAGTGTAAGGAAACTGTGCGCCTTCCATAGCGAGCAGATCACGCAAGTTTTGGATAGCTCCGGGAATCGACTCAAGGAAATGTTTCTTATGCTCGAAATAACCACGAAAGCCGTAAGCACCTAACACCTGAAGGGTGCGAAAAAGCACAAAGAGGGAAAGGCGTGAAACGAAGTGGCGAACGCTAGGCACTTCGACATATTGCTTCAAACTTTCGTAGTATTCTGCCACCAACTGGCGGCGCAATTTAAACGAATACTTCGCACTTGCCTGCCATAGGAATGACGCAAGATCGTAGTAATAAGACCCTTTTCTGCCACCTTGGAAGTCGATAAAATAGGGGTTTCCATCTCTATCGAGCATCACATTACGTGCCTGAAAGTCGCGATAGAGAAAAGCCTCCATAGGTTCGGCGGTGAGATCCTTAGCAAGCATACGGAAGTTGGCTTCCAACTTCAGTTCATGAAAGTCGACTCCCGTTGCCTTTAAAAAGCAATATTTAAAGTAGTTGAGATCGAAAAGCACCCCCTCTTGATCAAATTCTGCCTGTGGATAGCAATGAGAGAAGTCTAGTCCGTGTGCGCCACGCATCTGTATATTAGGTAGTTCGCGTATGGTTTTCTTCAAGAGTTCCTGCTCCTTAAGGTTGTATCTTCCCCCTGCTTCACGACCACCCTTTATCGCTTCAAAGAGGGAACGATCGCCAAGATCGTCTTGAAGATAACGCAACTCGTCGTCGCTCACTGCCAATACACGTGGCACAGGTAGCTTACGCTCCGTGAAATGCTCAGAAAGATAGATAAAGGCGTGGTTCTCATCACGACTAGTACCTATTACCCCAATTACCGTTTTCCCCGCTTTGTCGGTAAAACGATAGTAGCTTCGGTTGCTACCAGCCCCAGGCAGCTTCTCGGTATGTGTAGGGGTGTGTCCTGCCCACTGCTCGTATAAGGCGATTAATTTTTCCATTCTTAATCTTCCTTTTCGTCTTTCAGCTTTCTTGTAATCTCTTCTATCTCACGCTCTCCACGCTTACTATGTTCATATTGCATCAAGAGTCCGTCGATGAGCAAAAGAATAGCTATGATGCCACCTGTAATCCAAAGAGAGTGTGTAATGTAATATAGTCCTCCTATCACGATGAAGAGTACTAAAAAATGCTTCCAATTAATATTTGCTTTCATAACAACAAAGGTAGGAAAATAATTGAGAATTGAGAATTGAGAGTTGAGAATTTTTCTAGGGATACTAGGAAAGCTAGGGATGGAACTCTCCTCTCTCAACTCTCAACTCTCCACTCTCCACTCTCCACTCTCCTAGAATGGCAACCCAATAGCAAGGTGAAGGGCTTGTGCATCGCGGAATGAAGATACGTTATAGAAGCCCGATTTGCCCGTATCGTAAGGCACATGGAGTCCGAAGCCCCAATCGAGGCGGATCATGAAGTAGCCCAAATCATAACGAAGTCCCACACCAGTGCCAAGTGCTACCTGTGTGAGCATATTCCTAAACTTAAACTGTCCGTTAGGGCGATCCTCATCGTTGTGCATCAACCACACATTACCTGCATCGAGGAACACAGCTCCATAAAGCGATCCGAAGAGATGAGGGCGATACTCTACGTTAGCTTGTAGCTTAATATCGCCCGTTTGCTCTACATACGAATAAGCTCTCTCAGCCGAACGATACTTGCCCGGACCTATCTCGCGCACATTGAAAGCACGCACGCTATTGGCACCTCCCACATAGAATTGCTCGGTGTAGGGAGCAGCCATGCTGTTACCATACGTCCAGATAACCCCCGCATTGATATGGGCAGCAATGGTAGATTTCTTTGCCAATGCCCATGTCTTTGTAAAGTTGGTTTCCACCTTAAAGAACTGAGCGTATGGGTTTTTAAACAACTGCTTATCCTTTTCATTCCATTTTTTGCCTGCTGCTAAATATCCGAGCGATAGGATATTAGAAGCCTCACTCACCGTTGTCCACCACTTAATAGGGTTCTGATACGTGCTTGGACTCATATACGTGTATTGGAATTGCATCTTCGGGATAAACTGATCTGCCATAGATACCTTTAGATAAGGTTGCTTATCGGCTAGCTCGTCATAGGTAGGCGTAGTGGTGTTCATATACTCATAGGTGAGAATGAGTGGTGAGAGGCTAAACATATTGCGCTCGTTAGGCTGCCATTGATAGGTAAACTCGCCCGATACTACATGCCGACGGAAGTATTCTGCACGATTGAGAATATTAAAAGCTGCCTTGAGAAGGGTAGTAGGAGTGGAGAAGAAAGTAGGACGTGGCTTAGCCCTATATGTTTCGCCCTTTGCCAAAGCCTTTGCCACTTGCTTTGCTCTGTGCGCTCGTCGCCACTTCTTAGGCATACGGAAAGGGTTCAGGATACGGGGAAACTGTAAGCTTGTTTCTACACCATATTCATAGTTGTTGAGGCTAAACGTGCTACCTCCATTACTACGCGCCGACGACCATTCGTAAGATCCATGCAAATTGATATTCAGCAGTTCGCCACCTCGGAAGGCGTTACGCTTGGTAAGTCCGAGAACAAGTTCTGGACCATAACGCTGATTAGTCTTACCCTTACCATAAGCTTCAACAGAGAAATCGTATGGCTTATCAAACACGGCATCGATCTTTAGGTCGAGCACCTTACAAGTATCGGTCGAGTCGGCAGGAGTAAAGGTGAAATTGGTAGCTTGGAAAATACCTGTAGAATTTAGATTTTGACGACTCTTTTGATACTGTTCATAGCTGTAAAGGCTGCCTTTTTTTATCTTCAACTCGTTATTCAACACACGTGTACGGAGCTTAGGACGCTTACCATTGTAGTTAATCGTAAACCTACGCGACTTATGTTGCTGTGTTAATTCCTCAAAGAAGTCGTTCCGAAGATTTACCGTAATGTTGCCTATATACCACTGTCGAAGTGCTTGCTCGCCTACCGAATCGGCTAATTGAAGGCGCATCCTTGCCTTACCATGTATTGCTGTAGTGTCGGCAAGATAGCTAGCATCATTGTTTTGATAATAGTAATAGCCATTATCCTTAAACAGTGTGGTAAGACGTTGGCGTTCTTTTTCAAGGGTAGCCACATCAAAGGGGTCGCCTATATTGATCTCTGCCAATGGTTTGCTAGCCACAATGAGCGTGTCCATATAGTTGGGGAAGTTGACGTATCGGAAACTATCGAGTGTCCAAAGATGCCCCATATCGACTGTGTATTTTAGTTTTACCTTCTTGGGATTACGCTGCGGAACAGGCTCATAATAAACTTTTCCATTGAAATAACCTCGCTTTTTCAATAGGTTTTCACCCACCTGCACACGCAAGTTGGGCGTAACGGCGCTGATGGTAACGGGAGTAGAGCCAAAGGCTTTTACTAGCCAACGACTAAAACGGGTAGTATCCTTTGCAAAAGCGTTCCATATCCATAAGCCAATGGGGAAAGGAGAGCGAATAGACGGACTACCAAAGAGCGCACCATTTGGCTTTGAAGCAAGCACAAGGTCGAGTTCTTCTTGGACGTTCAGAAAATGGTCGTTCTTCTCGTAGTTGTTATATTTTGTTGAAAGCATACCTGTATATAGCTGCTGATCATCACGCAAACCAGCGGTAGTGCTACAAGCTGCTAGCACAAACACCCCAACACTTATAAGCAAGAGAAGGGGAAGCCCTCTCATAGCATTTCTTTTTAGGAATGGATATTTCATTATTTTCTGTTCTTTTCTCACTTCACAAAGTTTACTAACGAGTCTTTTACTACAGTTCTTGGCGTTGCAACGCTGTCTTTCTTAAAGCGGAAGATGTCCTTAAAGCGGGCTAACTTGCGTCGCCATAGGAAACCAATGCCATACTCGCTGAGATCGCCCTCTAGCCAGTCGTATGCCTCTCGTTCATAATAGAGTTTGAGATATTTTGTTTCGCTCTTATTAAGCCGATACTCCAAAGAGAAGTTATCGAAGTAAGCCCCATTATCGCGCGACAGCGTAGAGCCTGTCGACACACGTCCACCGAGGATAATTCTCAAACGATTGTTTAAGAAACGCTTCGAGAATTTGAAGGTATAGTCGGTGTGTAATGAGCCATTTACATCGGCTGCCGTTTCCAAATTAGCCGATAAGTCTAGCCCCATTGAGCTAAGGGCACGCCCTGTTATTGCGTTTACTTGTGTTTGCAAGAAGCTCGCCAAAGCACCATTCATTGCTGTGTTAGCACTCGATGTATTCTCACCATCGAAGTATAAGCCACTCGCTAGCATCGTAACGGCTAGTTTAGAACGCTCCTCCAACGATTTTGTCTTTAACGCATTTTCCATTTCTTGATCGTCAGGAGCTTCGATAATAAACTCTAAACTTGGCTTAGGAAACTGTTTTGTGAGCTTCACACCACAATTGAAATCGACCAATTTGCCATTTCCTTCCCCACTCGAAACGCTCGCACGAACGGCTTCAGTAGCAATGATATTCAGCGTAGGCTGCATAGGATCGCCCGTGAAGTCGACATAACTACCCTCTCGAATATGGAAGGTACGCAAAGGAATAACATCCATGGTGTACTTCATCTCACCACTATTGAGCGTATAACGCCCACGCAACTGCACTCCGTTGGTAGGATCGTAACTTAGGTTAAACCCACCTCCACCTATCATATCAATATAGTTGGTGTGTTCGGGATTGAGGATTGTCTTAATATGTGCTTGCTCATCAATATTTAAGCGCAAGTCCATTGCAAAGCCTGTAAGGTCGGGACGACGCACTACTTGCTCTGTAGAATCCTTGAAATTGGTAAACTTCACCAGATCCTTGAGCTGTGTATCGCTCATCAAGGTTTGCTCTTTCACAATGTAGGTCATATCGGTACTTCCCAACACATCTAGTTTACCTCTTAAATGAAGATTGCTCACCTCTCCCTGCACATTGCCGATAAAATTGACAAACGCCTTACCGTATGCCTCCGAGCGTGGGTTTTCCTTAGCATTGATGAGTAGGAAATCCTGTGCTTGAAGTGTCATATTCAGCATCACACGGTTGGTATTCGAGAAGTCGAGTGCTCCGTTCATCGTCAGCGGTTTGTTGTTAGCACCATACACCTTGAAATCGTTAAAAGCTATCGCACTATTTGCTATCACCAGCGGTTGATTGCCAAAGCGCATCTCTACACCGTATGGATCGCTCACCAAATAAGCCGAGTCGGCTTTTATCTCGCCATTGACATCAAGCTTGTTCAGTGGTCCCTGCATCATTAACGAGCCGTAGCCAGCACCTCGCAAGCCTACAATGCCGTTTGGAATGAAGCCATTTACATAATTTAGAGGAAACTTATTCATATCGAGAACCGCATCTAAATAGCCTTCACCAGCATTATCGTAAGTACCCGTAAGCTTACCCACTTCGATGTCGTCCTTGCTAATAAGCGCATCTACATAATGGCTATTCTCGCCTTTTGGCATATATACCATTTGCACGCCCAAATTGCCCATACGGTTATGTTCATACACAAAGCGTTTGATGTTCATATCGCTCGACACACTAAGCTGCGATGGGGTTTGCACAACGTGGTAGTCGCCATTCAGCTCGCCCGACATATTTGGCATAAAAGGCAAGAACTTAAAGATTTCGCCTAGCTCTAGTTTGTTAATAGAGAGGGTGAGATCTTGCAATGCTTCGGTATCTTCATCATCGGTGCGCACCTTCACACCTGTACCGTCTTTGGCAAGCATATCTACATGGGCTGATACACGTTGGTCGCGTCCTATATAAACATAGTTAGAGTCGTTGACGGCAAAGGTCTTATAACCCAATATGGCATCTTTCGATGTGATATTAAAGCGTAAACCTTGATCTGCCATTGCTGCTTGCAAAGTAAGGTCGATACCCACCCTGCCTCGTTGATCCCAAATGGCTATTTGGGTACGCACACCATGTTCGTAAAGTGTACCATTGAGGAAGGCGGTGTATGGATAATTGTTGTTAGCATCGTTTACTATCGTTCCAGTATAGCCTATCTTACCCTCGTTGCTCTTCAGATCCACATTCACTTTATCCATGCGCACATCGTTATAAGCGAGCGAGTCGATGGCGATAGTGCCGTCTATACCATGATCGGGCGATGACATTATGTTAATATCGGCGTGGGTAAACTGGTAGCCTCTGTTTGCCAATAGCTGACTAAAGAAGTTGGATTTGCCAGTATTCAACTGTAGATGTCCATGTGGAAGGAAACGAAGAATGGCTGCTTGGTTAATGCGCTTATTCGTCAATTGCTGACTAATAGCGTTGGCAATGGCACCAAACTTCTTGCCCAGCTGCTGCACACCACTGTCCATAGCGGTATTCAAATGGAAGTCGCCACCCTCTACTTTTGCACTGAAACTGCCCTGCGAGCTCACAATATCCACGAGGACATCTCCCGGCGTATAGCGTTTGTTTTCCTCATCAATGGTAACATTGCCTAACAAGCCCTTCACCTTTAGATCATCACCACCGTTAGAGGCAAAGTAGACATCTAGCGTTCCGCGTGTTTTCATAGGGTTATCCACAATGCCTAGCTGGTACAAATCGGCTTCGCCAAGGTTGCCTGTTAGCGTTCCGCCCACCTGCTTACCACGCATGGCAATGTCCATATTGAAGTTGCCCTCCATAAGTGGAACAATTGTTTTTCCACGATGCTCGGTGAGGTTAAAGCGCTGCATATTACCTTTTATAGTGTAGCGATTGCCCCCGTCTTGTGTATAATGGATATTAGCATCGGTATTGATATGGTAAGCCTTATCCATGATATGGAGGGCTTTCAAGTTGGTATCCGACACATGACCATGCACCTTTGCATCAATGTGGCTACCCACAACATTTGCCGTAGCCAGCACATTGCCTGCCACAAGCACGCTGCTACCTTTCTTACCTTCCTCAACGAGCTTGAAACCACGTAGCGGACCGCTAAAATAATGTTTGTCCTTCATGTTCGAGCGTAGCTCGGCATCGGTCCAGCCCGATACCACATAATGCTCCTTCATAGCTCCAAGTGCTTGCAAATCGATACGAGCAAGCGTGCCTTTTACGTGTCCTGCTACAAGGTTTTGAGCCAACCGCCCACGGAAAGCAAACCGTCCTCCCACCATTTTGTTGGTGCTATTGATGTCGGCGGACAGCTTATCGCCCACCTTATTTATCTTTCCTCGGAAACCATCTAACACATATTTGTCGTACTTAAAGCGAGCAATGCTAGCCGAGAGGTTCATTGAGGAGCGATGATTCAGCACATCGGTGCCATGCCCATGTGTGGCTATCGCACCCGAGAACGTGCCAAGTCCCTTCCCCGGCAGGAAGTTTTGCAGTGGGAAATTGCGTGCTTTGATATTGGCTTTATAATTATCGGTTTGCAAATTATACGCAAAGTGGGCAAGTACCGATCCGCCTCCTTGCGTAATAAGCGTATTGCCCGTATAAAGCGTATTGCCCATTGCGAACCGACCATCCACCCCAATACCGTGTGGGATACGAATGGTTTTTGCCACATTGCGAGGCATCATAGGACGAATGAGGTCGAGATTTTGTGCCTTTCCTTTTAGCTTAAAACTGCTGTAGAAAGGCTTTTTGCCTATGATATTTGCCACACTGCCCGTCGCTGTAAGGTCGAAGCGTCTGGGCATGGCAATGTGTAAACGGCGGAAAGAGGCTTTTTGCAGGTTGCCATCAATGCTACCCCCAAGGCTGAGCCTATCGTTTGGAAAGGCTTGGTAGATGTGCCGTGGCATAGCAGAGAGGAAAGGCTTGAGATCGGTTTTGCTTAAATAGCCTCGTAGCTCCGTGCTGAGCCGTCCGGGATGTGTATCGTCGAAAACATTAAGATCCATAGCGAAGCGACCATCTAGCTGTGAGTTAGGCAGCTTGATGTGCGTATTGGGCAAGATTATCGACTTCTGATTATAGGCAAACGCCCCTGTAAATTCCTCTACTGTGAGCCCGCTTTTCTCTTTAAAGTTGGCTGCTCTTACCGTAAGGTTGATATTTGGCTTCGCATAAACAAACGAGTCGATCCCAATATTAACCTCGCTCATAGCTAAATGATTGCTATCGAAGCCTGTCTTTTGTGCTTGGGTAAAAGGCAGCTCGTAGGCTAGCCCACCGCCATTCCAGTCGAGCGAACCTATCTTATAGGTGTCGTCATGTAAAAGGAGATGCGTGCGAAGGGCTGTCGCCTTATCAAACTGTGCGTTGATGCGCATAGAGTCGCCCGGCATGTGGAGGGCAAAACGGGTTTGCTCAAGGCTTAGCTTGTCGATCTTGATGCGCCAAAGCGATTTCTTCTTCGTGGTATCCTCTGGCACCGTGTCGCCCAAAGCCACATCTACCCAACCACCACGAAAGTCGGCTTGATCTATTTTCATAGAGTCGCCATTGATGTCGATGTTATGGCTTATAAGGTGAAGCCGATCAAGATTGCCACGAATACGAAGGTCGCCAATAAAGTTGGTGGTATTGGCTTTCAGCTTATTAAACGTGAGTTCGTCCACTTCCACCTTACCATCAAACAATGGCATTAGCTGCACCTTTACCACAAGTCGTTGCACATCGGCAACGGTATCTGTTTGGTGAGCAATCGTATCGTTGGGGCGTGTGAGTAGCACGCTATCCATCTGCAAGTCTAATGGGAAGCTAAGACTCACGTGCTTGAGCTTGGCTTGCATTCCTGTGGTTTCAGTAAGATGTGCAACAGCCTTCTTTATAGCCCAATTCTGAATGGGTGGGATATAAAGCAGCAATAATAGCAATAAAAATATAACGATAGGTGTTAGCACCACTGCTAGCATCCATTTTAGTCCTTTCTTCATAAGCGCTTAGATAGGGTAAGTTTCCCTTAGTTGGGAAGCAAAGATAGGGAAAATATCCCAAAAAGGCGAAATCTTTACTTGCAAATTTTATCCATACACACCAAGCCATACAAAAACATCACCTTTTACCGAGTAAAAGGTGATGTTTTACAAAGCAAAAGGTCATCTCTTACCGAGTAAAAGATAACCTTTTCTAACTAATTAAATATCAGAGATTTTATGACGAAGTTTTTCTTATATATTTACACTCACGCCCGCATACCATGTAGCACCATAAACAGGGGCATACATAAAGGCAGCATCGTCGAGATGTTTCTCGTCTTGAATGTAGCTTAGGATATTCTTACCACCTCCATACGATCGACATCGTTGGTAGAAAGTTGCTGCAAGCCATATACGCCAGCCAAGCCAGAGTAGATAGGTTCGCCGTCGAGCAATACCTGTGTGTGTTCTGCTCCGAGTCCTTGCATACGCACTTCAGAGAAGTTGCAGAACTGGCATTGCTGTTCCACTCTCACACCAGGGATACCCTCTAGTGCATCGAAAAGGTTTTGCGCATTCTTACGTTGTAGTGCTTTCGAGGTGAGTACTTCGGTACGGATAGGCACATCTTTTACAAAGTGTTCGGTGCGTGTACCCGTTACCACCACTTGAGATAGCTCAAGCGCATCTATATCAAGGTTGAAATATACTTCTGTGCCTTTACCAACACTCATTTCCACTTCTTTCGATTGCGAAGCATAACCTGTGTAAGAAGCTACAATGGTTTGTTTGCCCACTGGCAGATGAGCAATCTGGAAGTGTCCAGAAGCATCGCAAACCGTACGCAAGTTGGTACCTTTTACAGTGATCATTGCGTTGGGTAGATGTTCGCCCGTCGCACAATCTTTCACATCACCAAAGAGCATCGCATCAGTATCAGTGCTTTACGCCATAGTGGTAATGGAAAACAATGTAGAAATTAGAATAAATAACAGTCTATACATAATTTGAAATATTTAACGATGTACTTGTTTTTATTTTTTAAGGTGCAAAGTTAAGGTGTGTGTGTTGTGGGTGCAATACCCAAAAGTTGGTAAATATATGGGTGTGTGTGTAGGGCTGAATGGGAGATGAGGTACTTAAAGGTAGGTAGTTATTGTAGGGCATAGTAGCTGTAAAAATGTAAATAAAAAGAAGAGAAATTTCTTTTAAAAGGATAGTTGCTACCTCTAAATTACAAAACGATTGGTTCTTCAGAGAGATGTTTGCACAAAGTTAAACAAGTGGGCATAAAAGGAGAAAAAAGTATAAAAAAACTATTGATTGATATTATATTTATCCCTATCTTTGTGCCGACCAAAAACAAAAAATCTATGAAGTCAGACATTGAAATTGCACGCTCATGCAAGATGAAGCGAATAGAGGAAATAGCATCATCTGTTGGTATCAACAGCGAAAGTATCGAGCAATATGGTAAATATATTGCGAAGGTATCGCTCGATGTTATTGATGAGGCGAAGGTAGCTAAAAACCATTTAGTCCTAGTAAGTTCTATCTCGCCTACAAAAGCAGGTATCGGCAAGACAACAGTAAGTATCGGTTTGTCAATGGCTTTAAACCGCTTGGGTAAAAAGTCGGTATTAGCTTTGCGCGAACCTAGCCTAGGGCCATGCTTCGGTATGAAGGGTGGTGCTGCTGGTGGTGGTTATTCGCAAGTAGTACCTATGGAGAAAATCAATCTTCATTTCACGGGCGACTTCCACGCTATTACCAGTGCTAACAATACGATAGCCGCTTTGCTCGACAATTATATCTATCAGCGCCGTAGTGAAGGCTTCCGCCTAAAGCAAATTTTGTGGCGAAGAGTGATGGACGTAAACGATCGCAGCTTGCGTAATATCGTTTCAGGACTAGGTGCTTCTACCGATGGTATCCCTGAACAGGCTGGTTTTGATATTACTCCAGCCAGTGAAATTATGGCTGCTCTATGCTTGGCAACGAGTTTGGACGACTTGCGCCGTCGCATTGATAATATGGTACTAGGTATCACTTTCGATGATAAACCTTTCACAGTACGTGATATGGGCGTGGGTGGTGCTATTACCGTGTTGATGCTCGATGCTATCAAGCCTAACTTGGTGCAGACCTTAGAGGGTACACCAGCGTTTATACATGGTGGTCCGTTTGCTAATATTGCACACGGCTGTAACAGTGTTTTGGCTACAAAGATGGCAATGTCGGTAAGCGATTACGCTATTACAGAGGCTGGTTTCGGTGCTGACCTCGGTGCAGAGAAGTTTATGGATATTAAGTGTCGTAAGACAGGGATTCACCCATCGGCAACGGTTCTTGTGGCTACCCTTCGTGGTTTGCGCCTACATGGTGGTATTAAGGATGGGGCTACAGCAGAGGAAACCACCCAAGCAATGGTGAAAGGTTTTGATAATTTGGATAAGCATATTGAGAATATGCAGCACTTTGGACAGCCAGTAGTCGTTACGCTCAACCGTTATGGCGACGATACCGAAAGTGATATTACGCTACTTGCCGAACATTGCAAGCAAAAAGGTGTAGGCTTTGCTACCAACGAGGTGTTTGCTAAGGGCGGTGAAGGTGCCGAAGAATTGGCTCGCTTAGTAGTAGAAACCATTGAGCGCGAGGGTGCTAAGGATATAAAGTTTGTATATAACGATGACGACACCGTATTGGAAAAGGTAGAAAAGGTATGTAAGAATATCTATGGTGCTAAGGGGGTAGTGTTATCGAAGAGTGCTAAGAAGAAGCTAGAGCGTATTACAGCATGGGGACTTGATAAGTATCCTGTATGTATTGCAAAGACTCAATTCTCATTTAGCGAAGATCCTACTCGTTATGGTGTAGCCAAAGATTTTGAAATAAACATTCGCGACTTTGTTATCAATGGTGGATCGGAAATGATCGTCGGTGTGGCTGGCGATATGATGCGTATGCCCGGATTGCCAAAAGTGCCACAAGCTCAGCACATTGATTATGTGAATGGAGAAATAGAAGGACTAGCGTGAGAGAATTGAGAGTTTAGATTTGAGAGTTGAGAGTTAAGATTTGAGAGTTAAGAGAAGTTAGAGTTTTGAGAGTTGAGAGTTGAGAGAAGTTAGAGTTTTAAGAGTGGAGAGAGTGGAGTTGGCTTTCTCAAATCTCAACTCTCAAATCTCAACTCTCAAATCTAAACTCTTAACTCTCAATTCTCGGCGCGTATTCCTCTAAAACATTTACCATTTCCTTGCCAAGCATTTCCTCAAGATCGTGGGCAGTACTAGCTACACACACATCGCCAGCTAGTCCGCAAATATCAATTTGCTCTATGCCCAAACCCATAATAAGTCTGCCCAAGAGACCGGCACTATTATCGTTTTGCATAATGGAATACTCGTCTTTGTCGATGCTATCGCCTTTATACAAGAGTGTAAACCCACCTCTAACCTCATTAAGAGCTTTGAGAATAGGGGTATAAAGCGCAGCACCTTTAGAATGTTGCACACAATGGCGAGGCCATGTTCCACCTTCTTCCTTAAACGATGAGTGATGATAAGGATGCCAATCGGCAGTTACAATACGAATGGCATAGGTGTTTTCGTGCTTACGAATATAATGAGCAAGGGCTATCATAGCCTCTGCTGCACCCGGAACAGGTAGCGAGCCAGATACGAAATCGATCTGAGGATCAACCACCAAAAGCATTTTTTTCTTTTCCATATCTCGTTCTTTCCTAAAATTGATAGTGGAAGCAAAGATAAGTAAAAAAAAATGTTTTCCCCTTTCTTAACGCTTACAAAAACGTTAAAAACAACGAAACTGCCTTATTCTTCAATTGCTTTTATGTAAATTTGCACGTTAAAGATCATGAGGAATAAGACTATTATAGCCCTGTTTATGTTTACCATAGTATTTGCTATGGCTAGCATAAATATGCCTTTGCCAAAAGGGAAGAATGCTTCTAAGGCAAAGCCCAACACCGTGGACCCCGACACCATTACCTATCCCACAAGGGGGAAAGCTAGTAAGCAGCCAGTGCTACACAAGGCTGATACTTCTGCGGTAGATACCACCCAAATGGACTCTCTGCAGCGTTCTATCTATCTGCACAACAAGGCTGTAGACGACTCTATCCGTGCTGACAGCATTATGCGAATGCGTTCGAATGGTATTAACTCGCCAGTCAACTATGCTGCCGACGACTCTATCGTATATAATGCAAAAACGGGAACGGCTTACCTTTACGGCAACTCGAAGGTGGATTATGAAAATATGAAGCTCAAGAGCGATAGGGTGTCGATGAATATGGATAGTTCGCTGGTTCGTGCTATGGGTACGATCGACTCTACTGCCGAAGGTGGGGTTAAGGGAAAACCAGTTTTTAATATGGGTAGCGATGAATATACTACCGACTCGATGGCTTTCAACTTTAAGTCGAAGAAGGGCTTAATAAAAGGTATTTATACGCATCAAGAAGAGGGATACCTTAGCGGAGAGGTAGGAAAACGCGACTCGCTGGGCGTAATTTATCTGCAACATGGGCGTTATACCACTTGCGACAAGCCACACCCCGACTTCTATATAGCCCTCTCGCGAGCAAAGGTACGCCCTGGTAAGGATGTCGTATTCGGCCCTGCTTACCTCGTTGTTGCCGATGTGCCGTTGCCATTGGCAATACCTTATGGCTTTTTCCCCTTCTCAAAAAAATATTCTTCAGGACTCATTATGCCTAGTTATGGTGAGGAATACGAGCGCGGTTTCTATCTTCGCGATGGCGGATACTATTTTGCTATCAATGATAAATGGGACTTAAAGTTGTTGGGTGAAATCTATACACAAGGTTCATGGGGTGTTAGTGTGGCTTCAAACTACCGCAAGCGTTACCGTTATGCGGGATCGTTCCTCTTTAGTTATCAAGACACACGATTGGGCGACAAAGGCTTTCCTGACTATTCTCGGCAGGAGAGTTTCAAGCTTCAGTGGAGCCACAGTCAAGATGCCAAAGCAAATCCGTTCAGTTCGCTCTCGGCAAGTGTCAATTTTGCCTCTTCTTCTTACGAGCGCAATAACCTGAACAGTATGTATAATCCGCAGACACTTACACAGAGTACACGTACCTCTTCTGTTAGTTATAGTACAGGATTTTCTAGCATAGGCTTATCGTTAAGTGCCACTGCCAACCTCTCGCAGAATATGCGCGACTCAATGATAGCACTTACCTTGCCAGACATCAACCTTTCCATCTCGCGTTTCTACCCATTCAAACGCAAGTATGCTGTGGGTAAAGAGCGATGGTATGAGAAGATCTCTATGAGCTATACGGGTCAGCTTTCTAACTCTATTAATACGAAAGAAGACCGACTATTCAAGTCGAACCTGATCAGGGATTGGAAGAATGCCTTCCAGCATAGTATTCCTATACAGGGCAATTTCACCTTATTTAATTATATCAACATTACCCCTTCGTTCCAGTTTACCGATCGTATGTATTCTAACAAAGTAACACGATCATGGGACAACAAAATCGGAAAGGAAGTTGCCGATACTACTTATGGTTTCCATAACGTGTATAACTGGAGTTTGAACCTCGGTCTGAGTACGAAGCTGTATGGCTTCTATATCCCTAATAGGAAGATTTTTGGCTCGAAGATTGTAGCCGTTCGCCACGTAATAACTCCTACTGTTTCGTTCTCTTATTCACCTAATTTTGGTGCGAGACGTTACGGCTATTGGGATAGTTACCAAAAAACCGATGCCAAGGGCAATGTAACGCTTGTGGATTATTCGCCTTATCAAGACCAGCTTTATGGAGTTCCCGGCAAGGGTAAATCAGGACTGCTTTCGTGGGATGTAAGTAATAATGTGGAGATGAAGGTGCGAAGCGATAAAGACTCGTTGGGCTATAAAAAGGTAAGTATTATTGACGAGTTGGGCTTTGCTATGTCGTACAATGCTGCAGCCGAGGTACGTCGTTGGTCGGATCTTACGATGCGTCTACGTCTTAAACTAACAAAGAGCTACACTTTCTCTATGAATGCCCAGTTTGCTACCTATGCGTGGGAAGTGGGTTCGGACGGTAGTATTCAGCAGAGCAATCATACGGAGCTACACTTTGGGCGTATGCCTCGTTTTCAAGGTTTCTCACAGAACATCTCTTACACCCTTAGCCCTGAAAAGATAAAGAAACTTTTCAATCGTGAAGAACGCGATAACCCCAATGATAGCTACGACGATGGTGAGGGAGTGGATACGAATATCGAGAGCAATATTGATGACACTTTAGAGAAAGGTAAACACAAGGCAAAACAAAAAGGAGGAAATATAGCCGAAACAGATGAAGATGGCTATATGAAGTTTAATATGCCATGGTCGCTCACCTTCGGTTATGGCGTTACGATGCGTGAAGATGTAGGAGGTAAGTTTCTCTATGACAAAATGCGCTATGCCTATAAATTTTCGCAAACGCTCAATGTAAGTGGTAATATCCGCATCAGTGATGGCTGGAATATTAATTTCTCATCGGGTTACGATTTTGATAATCACCGTCTGAGTATGACCACCGCTAGTCTTTCGCGCGACCTCCACTGCTTTAATATGAGTGCTTCGGTGGTGCTAGCCCCTTACACCTCATACAACTTCACCTTCCGTGCCAATGCCTCTACGCTTACCGATGCGCTGAAGTATGATAAGCACAGCGGATTCTCGCAGAATGTGCAGTGGTATTAAGCTGATACTTAGACGCTGTAAAAATAGAACTGAAAGGAGCATTATTAGGCTTTAGTATTGGAATAATTACAAAAATAAATCTTATCTTTGCATCTGATAAGAGGAAATTTGGAGCAATCCATCGAAATGGCTATAGTTTAAGCTTAGGAAATGCTTGGATTTCATCCTTCGTTTTCTCGCCATGGCATAACTCGAGCAAGCTCGGTTCTGCTCATTTGGCTTAACGAAAACGTTCCTCTTTCCCTGATGAAAAGGAAAACAAAAACATTATAAAACAAAGACATTATGAAAAAAGTATTTATTTGTACCGTTTGTGGTTATATGTATGAAGGCGAAGAGCCATTAGCAGAGTGTCCAATTTGCCACGTAAAGGCAGACAAGATGGAAGAAATTGATGCTGAAAAGTTAAAGGGTACTAAGACAGAAGCTAACTTGAAGGCAGCTTTCGCTGGTGAAAGTCAGGCTCACACAAAGTATCTTTACTATGCTTCAAAGGCTAAGAGTGAAGGTTACGAGCAGATTGCAGGTATCTTTACTGAGACAGCTATCAATGAGAAAGAGCATGCTAAGTTGTGGTTTAAGATTCTTCATGGTGGTGTAGTGCCAACAACAACAACCAACTTGGCAGATGCTGCAGCAGGCGAAAATTACGAGTGGACTGATATGTACGAGCAGATGGCTAAAGACGCTTTGGCAGAAGGCTTCAAGGGTATCGCTTCTAAGTTTAAGCATGTAGGTGCTATTGAGAAGCATCACGAGGAGCGTTATCGCAAGCTTTTGAAGAATATCGAGGATAAGATTGTATTCTCTCGCGAAGGTGATGCTATTTGGCAGTGTCGTAACTGTGGTCATATCGTAGTAGGTAAGAATGCTCCTGAGTTCTGCCCAACTTGCAGCCATCCAAAAAGCTTCTTCCAGTTGCAGGAAAACAACTTCTAAATTGTTGTTTGCGTAAAAGCAATTTTTTATGATGCAATAAAGGCTTCGAGCATTACTGCTTGAAGCCTTTTTTGTTGTCTTTTTTTATTCCATCGCTTTAAAGCTCATGTCTAATCCTTTGCAACTGTGTGTTAATGCACCAAAGGAGATAAAATCGACACCAGCCTTAGCGTAGGGGATCATCGTATCGAAAGTGATACCACCACTCGACTCGGTTTCACATCTACCATCTACGATCTTTACCGCTTTCAATGTATCTTCTGGCGTAAAGTTGTCGAACATAATACGGTCGCAACCCTCTGCTAAAGCCTCTTCTAGCTCTTTAAAGTTTCTTACTTCACATTCTATTTTCAGATCCTTTCCCTTTTCTTTGCAATAAGCTTTGGCATGGGAGATAGCATTGTGGATACCACCACAGAAGTCGACGTGGTTATCTTTCAATAAGATCATATCGAACAAGCCTATGCGGTGGTTCATTCCTCCACCTATCTTTACTGCCTCTTTCTCCAGCATACGCATACCGGGTGTGGTTTTACGTGTATCGAGGACACGTGTTTTTGTGCCAGCATCTATCAAAGCCTGTTGATAACGGTGGGTCATAGTGGCAATTCCACTCATGCGTTGCATTACGTTCAGCATAAGGCGTTCGGTCTGTAACAAACTCTGCACACGCCCTTCCACTGTCATTACGATGTCGCCGGGCATTACAGGTGTTCCGTCCTCTATCAGTGTTGTTACCTTTAGCGTATCATCAAAGCGAGCAAAAATTTTCTTTGCAATGGCAACTCCTGCCACAATGCCTTTCTCCTTAATAAGCAATTTGCTTTTTCCTATCTCATCGGCAGGTATACAACATAAGGTAGTATGGTCGCCATCACCTATATCTTCGCTAAAAGCGAGATCTATCAAACGGTCGTTCAATGCTTCTACTGAAATCATAATTTTACTTTCCTTGTTTTATGTTATTTTTATCTACCACTACTTGTTAAGCACTTGTTTACTAATCGCTAACATACGTTCTATGGGCTTAACGGCTTGTGCTGCTATCGCTTCATCTACCTCTATCTCTGGGTATTCATACTTCAAGCAATTATAAAGTTTCTCCATCGTAATGAGCTTCATATGTTCGCACTCATTGCATGCACACGCATCGCTATCGGGTGGAGCAGGAATAAAGGTTTTATAAGGTGCGCCTTTTTGCATTTCGTGTAAGATACCACTCTCCGTTACTACAATAAATTCTTGTGCCTCATTGGTTATACAATACTTCAATAAGGCTGATGTACTACCCACCTTATCGGCAATATCCAATACTTCAGCCTTGCATTCAGGATGAGCCAACACCTTAGCATGAGGATGTTCGGCTTTTAAAGTCATGATTTTGTCGACAGAAAAACGGTCGTGTACATGGCATGCACCATCCCATAACAGCATCTTTCTGCCCGTTATCCGATTGATATAACCGCCTAAGTTGCGATCGGGACCGAAGATTATCGGTGTGTCTTTTGGGAAAGACTCTACTATTTGCTGGGCATTACTGCTCGTTACCACCACATCGGTGAGTGCCTTTGTAGCAGCAGTTGTGTTTACATAGCTTACTACCGTATGGTTAGGATGTGCTTCTACAAACGCTTTAAACACATCGGTAGGACAACTTTCGGCTAGCGAGCACGACGCATTAAGATCAGGCGTTAGCACTTTCTTGTCAGGACAGAGTATCTTATTGGTTTCGCCCATAAAGTGGACACCACACATCACAATAATATCGGCATCAGTCGTTGCCGCCTTTTGTGCTAGTGCTAAGCTATCGCCCACAAAATCGGCAACCTCTTGGATAGCCCCTTGTGTATAGTAATGTGCCATGATAATAGCCTTTTTCTCTTGGCACATTCGTCGTATCTCTGTTTTTAAATCAATGTTTTTGGCTATTGGTTCGTCCACAAAGCCTGCTTCAGTCCATTTCTTGTTCGTAGTGTTCATTGTTATTTTTTGTTTAAGTTTTTCTTGTCGTAGGCATGCCAAGGGTAGTCGAGCGAGTAATGAAGTCCACGACTTTCCTTACGTTCTTGTGCTTGACGTGCGATGAGATATGCCACATTGATCATGTTGCGAAGTTCACAAATATCTCGTGTAGCCTTTACCCGCTTAAATAGTCCTTCGGTTTCTTCATAAAGCAAGTCGAGCCGTCGTAATGCTCGCTTCAAGCGGAGGTTGCTACGCACAATGCCCATATAATTGCTCATTACATCGCCTACCTCTTTTACGCTCTGTGTAATGAGTACTTTCTCTTCATTGGTGAGCATACCAACGGCATCCCATTCGGGAACAGACTCATTAAACTGATAATTGTCTATCGTTTCGATAGCGTGTTGGGCAGCCGACTTGGCATATACTACAGCCTCAATGAGCGAATTGCTTGCTAAACGATTACCGCCATGAAGTCCTGTGCATGAACATTCGCCAACGGCGTAAAGGCGGTGAATGGAACTTTCGCCATGCAGATCTACCTTAATACCACCGCACATATAGTGGGCACTTGGGCAAACAGGAATAAGATCTTTTGTGATGTCAACGCCTATCGACAAACATTTTTCGTAGATATGAGGGAAATGCTTCTTGGTTTGTTCGGCATCCTTATGGGTAACGTCCAAGCATACGTGGTTGAGTCCGTGGATCTTCATTTCTTGATCAATGGCACGTGCTACAATATCACGTGGAGCTAATGATAAGCGCGAGTCGTACTTCTGCATAAACTCTTCGCCTGTAGGAAGACGCAGCACAGCACCATATCCACGCATCGCCTCTGTGATAAGGTAAGCTGGGTGGGTCTCAGCAGGGTTGTAGAGTACTGTAGGATGAAACTGTACAAACTCCATATTAGCAATTGTTCCCTTGGCGCGATATACCATTGCAATGCCATCTCCTGTGGCAACATTAGGATTGGAGGTAGTGGCATAGACAGCTCCTGTGCCTCCTGTTGCCATTAAGGTTACACGACTGAGGTAAGTATCTACCTCGCCCGAAACAGGATTGAGAATATAAGCTCCATAACATTCAATGTTAGGAGTAGTACGCTGCACATCCATACCGAGGTTATGTTGTGTGATAAGCTCTACAGCAAAGTGGTGTTCAAGTACGGTAATATGCTCGTTAGCTCGCACGGCTTCCATTAGCGCACGTTGGATTTCAAACCCCGTATCATCGGCATGGTGAAGAATGCGAAACTCTGAGTGTCCTCCTTCTCGATGAAGGTCGAACGAGCCATCATCGCACTTATCAAAGTTTACGCCCCATTTTAGCAAGTCGTCAATGGCCTGGGGGGCATTGCGTACTACAAAATCTACCGCTACAGGGTCGGAAATATAGTCGCCTGCAACCATTGTGTCATGGATGTGCTTTTCAAAATTGTCGACCGAAAGGTTGGTTACAGCGGCAATACCGCCTTGTGCCTTTACCGTATTTGCCTCGTCAAGCGTTGTTTTACAGATCAAGGCTACTGTTCCCTTTCCGCTGTTGGCTACTTTTAGCGCATAGCTCATTCCAGCCACTCCACCTCCTATAATAAGGAAGTCAAACTGATGTTTCATTTTTTAGCTGTATCTTAAATAAAAGTCAGTACAAAATTACAGATTTATTCTAATAATGCTTCGCTTTATTCCTTAAAAATCAGAATAATCGGTAATATTTTTTGGGGGGATTAGAAGTTTTCTATATAAAAAGTATTTGATAAAAACAATCTCTTTCCATTAGAAATATTTGTTTGAAAAATAGAGTTTTATCTTTGTGTTTCGTAGCATTTTTGTACTTTTGTCTAAAATAATAAATAAGCATAATTTTATATAAAATGAGAGACAAAATATTGATGGTAGGGTTGCTCCTACTTGGATTTTCTGTAAAGGGAAGCGCACAGTATAATAAAATTCTTGAGGCAGTAGGTTATTACCATCGATGAACGAGTTGGTATATATAGGATTATAGAGATTCGAACTGATTACAGTAGAAAAATATTAACTAGGAATTAGAAGAACGATAGGACGGAAGATCTGAAAAAATGCTGTAAATCCTATTTATTTTATCTTAAAAGAAACCTAAAAGATTAAGCCTTATGAAAAGATTACTAACCATTTTATTTTTAAGTTTATTCTGCGTTATGTCATACGCACAGCGTAAAGGAGATTATTACGACATGGCTTATAAATTGGCTGGTAAACACCAAATAGATAGCTCATTTATCTACCTTGACTCACTAGCTACGAAGTATGCAAATAAAAATTTATATTTATATTATAATTTAACAGTAAATCCTCGATTTAGACAAATGCATCAGGATAAACGTTGGGATGAGCTTATGAATAAGATACTCAAAGCAAAGCATGAAGTTGAAGATACATTGACTTTGCAATGCCCACAGAAAAAGGATGTTGAAAAGACTATTACAGCAGAGGCAAAGTATTATAAGATGTGTGTAGACATCAATGTAAAGGAAAAGAATTTGAAAGTAGATGGAACTGTAACTGTCAACTTTAACAAGAAAGCTTATATTGATTTTGCTTTGTGGAAATATAGTACTGTGAAAGATATAAAGGTAAACGGCAAGGATGCTAATATTGATTTTACTCCTGAGAGTAAATTTCAGTGGATGCCACAGGCAGGGCGACTTCGTGTTAATAAAGACAATTCAGATAAGGCTACAATCCATTTTACCTATACTGCTCATATTGATAGTGTGGAAGCATGGATGGCTGCTTGCGATACCAACCTTGTGATGCTATCTATGTATATGCCATGGTATCCTCATAATTTAGATAGTGAGCATTTTACGGGTGATATAATATTTAAGATAGATGATAATTTTAAAGTATCAGGGTCTGGTCTTATGTCCAAAAGAGAGAAGCAATGGGTGATGCATCAACCATGGGAAGGTTTTGATTTTGAATTTATTGCTGCACCAAATCTAAAGAGTAGAGTTGTAAAAAGTCAGGGAAAATCCATTGAAATTGATTATTTATCGTTTGAAGAAGCTGATGCCGATTCGTTAGCCAATGCTTGTCAAGAGATATTCAACTATTATAGCAAGCTCTATCAAGTTGTTCCTGAGACTAAGGAGTTAAAAGTAGTGTTGCTGCCCGATCTTGGTGGTGCTATCAGTAGGCGTAACTTCATTGTTGCAGAGGCTTATATCTTTAATGAAGATCTTTTTAAACTCATGGCACATGAGATAGGGCATTTCTGGTGGCAGTATGCTCCCGCAGATAATTGGCTTGATTGGATGAACGAATCGTTTGCTGAATACAGCTCACTTCGAGCTATTAAGCATCATTTTGGTGATGCTCTTTTCAATGATTATGTCAAAGCATATCGCGAAAGTGTTAGAAAAGTTTGTCCAATAATGGAGTTAGACAGAAATGCCCCTGATGCGCATAAGGTTTTCTATAATAAGGGAGCCATCGTTCTTTATGACTTGCAGAAAAAAGTAGGCGACGAGAAGTTCTTTAAGTTTATGCATACTTTAGCTAAAAGTCATGTAGGTACTCATGTCCAGTTGATGAATATAGCTAAAAATACGATGGGTTCTAAATGGGCTTCTTGGATAGAGATGCGTTTACAGCAGTAATGTGAACTCTATGAATCTCATCGAACTCGTGTTAAGATATAAACTTGCGGGCAAGATATAAAATCCGCCATATAGAGGAAACTAGGGTATTCCTTTTGTATGGTGGATTTTAATATTTAAAAGGGGGTTATTTATGTTCATCTATATTTAGAGTAAAGAGAGCTTTATTCCGCTTTTCCTGCAACAGCGTTGGGTGTCCAATGCTTAAAGAAGCTAAGTACTTTCTTCGGGCTATAGCCTTGACCCTCTTCTAGCAAACTGCTGTCTTGAATGTGAACCACCTTTCCATCGCCATTGAGTATGACAAAAACAGGGAAACCGAAACGTTGTGGATAACCTAATCGTTTCAACATACCCTCTGGCGCACTTTTACGAGGATGATAGTTGACATGAATATAAACGTAGTTGTCGGCAATTACTTTGCTGATGGCTGCATCTTTCGTAATGAAGTCGGCAAAGCGCAAACACCAAGGACACCAGTTGCCACCCAACTGGCATACCACAAATTTATTAGCCTGTTTAGCCTTGCTAATGGCCTCATCAATCTGTGTCATCTGATTGATATTTTCATTATATACTTTGGGCAATTGTGCATGGATATTTAGTGCAAATATCACAGTCATTAATAGAAGTAAAACTTGTTTCTTCATATATGTTTCTTTTTAATGTTTATTTTTCTGTAATTCGCAAATTTAATCATTTCCAGAGAAGTGAGCAAATTATCTCTTTTTTACCTCTCTTTTTGTTGCTTGAAAAAAGTATATATGCTTTTTCCTAAATTTATATTAAGGAAAACAATAGCCTTACATGAATGATATTCGGAACGCCCGTTTACATCTAAATTTATATATAATGAGAAAGTAGGCAACTTGTGTCTGCCATTTTGTCGCTTTTTGGGATTGTAGAAATAGCTTTGGCACGCTTTTGGCATAGATAAGCATAAAGAACAATTAAAAACATAAAGATTATGACAATAAAACCATTAGCAGACAGAGTTTTGGTACTCCCTGCACCAGCAGAAGAGAAAGTAGGCGGAATTATCATTCCTGATACAGCTAAAGAAAAACCACAGCGCGGTAAGGTAGTGGCAGTGGGCAATGGCACCAAGGACGAGGAGATGATCCTTAAAGTAGGTGATGAAGTATTGTACGGCAAGTATGCAGGCACTGAGATAGAAAGTGAAGGAGAAAAGTACTTGATGATGCGTCAAAGCGATGTTTTGGCAGTAGTAGAATAAACAAACGATCATAATTTTAATACAGAAACAACTATGGCAAAAGATATTAAGTTTAATAAAGATGCACGCGAATTATTGAAGAGCGGTGTCGATCAGTTAGCTAACGCAGTAAAGGTAACATTAGGTCCTAAGGGGCGTAATGTAGTAATTGGTAAGAAGTTTGGTGCTCCTCAAATCACAAAGGACGGTGTTACTGTGGCTAAGGAAGTGGAGCTAGAAGATACATTTGAAAATGCAGGTGCACAGCTTGTTAAGAGCGTGGCTAGCAAAACTGGAGACGATGCAGGTGATGGTACAACTACAGCTACTATCCTTACCCAGGCTATCGTTAACGAAGGTTTAAAGAACGTAGCAGCAGGTGCTAACCCTATGGATTTGAAGCGTGGTATCGACAAAGCTGTTGACAAGGTAGTAGCGTATATTAAGGACAACGCAGAGCTAGTTGGCGACAATTATGACAAAATTGAGCAGGTAGCAACCGTATCAGCTAACAACGATCCTGAGATAGGCAAGCTCCTCGCTGATGCTATGCGTAAGGTTTCTAAGGACGGTGTTATAACTATCGAAGAAAGCAAGACACGCGAAACATCTATCGGTGTGGTAGAGGGTATGCAGTTCGATCGTGGTTACCTTTCAGGCTATTTCGTTACTGATACAGAGAAGATGGAGTGCCAGATGGAAGATCCTTACATCTTGTTGTATGATAAGAAAATTTCTTCGGTAAAGGATTTCTTGCCTATTCTTCAGCCTGTAGCCGAGAGCGGTCGCCCATTGTTAGTGATTGCAGAAGATGTCGACTCAGAGGCTTTGACAACATTGGTAGTCAACCGTCTTCGTGCAGGTTTGAAGATCTGTGCAGTGAAGGCTCCGGGCTTTGGCGATCGTCGTAAGGCTATGCTAGAAGATATTGCTGTATTGACTGGTGGTATCGTAATCAGCGAAGAGAAGGGCTTGAGTCTTGACAAGACTACAATAGAAATGCTGGGTCATGCTAAGAAGGTTACGGTAAGTAAGGATAACACTATCATCGTTGATGGTGGTGGTGAGAAACAAGCTATTGCTGATCGTGTGGCTCAGATCAAGAGCGAGATTACCAATACTACAAGCTCTTACGACAAGGAAAAGTTACAGGAGCGTTTGGCTAAGTTGGCTGGCGGTGTTGCAGTGCTTTATGTAGGTGCTAACTCTGAGGTTGAGATGAAGGAAAAGAAGGATCGTGTTGACGATGCTTTGTGTGCTACTCGTGCAGCTACTGAGGAAGGTGTTGTTGTAGGTGGTGGTACTACTTATATCCGCGCACAAGAGGCATTGGTAGGCTTGAAGGGTGAAAACAACGATGAGCAAACTGGTATCAACATCGTATGCCGTGCCATTGAAGAGCCATTACGCCAGATTATTTTCAACGCTGGTGGTGAAGGTGCTGTAGTCGTAAACAAGGTACGTGAAGGCAAGGGCGACTTCGGTTACAATGCTCGTAAGGAGCAGTACGAAGATCTTCGTGCAGCAGGTGTGATCGACCCAGCTAAGGTAGCTCGTGTAGCCCTTGAGAATGCAGCTTCTATCGCTGGCTTGTTCCTCACTACCGAGTGTATCATTGTTGATAAACCAGAGGAAACTCCAGCTCCAGCTATGACCCCTGGTATGGGAGGAATGATGTAATTTGATTGAGAATAGTTTTTTAAGCTCAATAAAGCAAAAGCCAAATCCAAGCAATTGGGTTTGGCTTTTTGCGTTTATGTTAGGGGATAGATGAGATTTGCTTAACCTACGGCTACTGAGCCAGAGTTACGGATAAAAAAATCTTTATTTTTAGATTAAGTAAACTATATGGATACCCCCACTAAATTTCTACTGAGCCCTGTTAGGGCATAGCGGATTGAAACACACAGAGAAATACACCCGTGCTGTGGATAAGTTGAAGTCTGAGGCGATAAATAGTTTGCCAGAATTGAAAATTTAAGATGAAAAATGAATTGAAAAACATTTTTTTGATTGAATAAGACAGTTTTTTGCTTGAAAAAGCATATGCTTTAAGAAATAATGAATAACTTTATAGCATAATCAAGTTACATAAGCATGGAACGGAAGAAAATCAATCGTCTGAAGGTGGTGCTCGCCGAAAAGGGAATGACGAATAAGCAACTGGCAGAAATATTGGACAAAGACCCTGCCGTTATATCAAAGTGGGTAACGAATGTTGCCCAGCCCAATGTTGAAATGTTTATTCAATTGGCAAAAATATTGAATGTGAAAGTAGATAATTTGTTGTGGACGGAATGAATATTATGTAAATATAGAATTTGTCATTTTTATACGCTCTTAAAGCATGAATCATGATACAAGTAGAGAATCTTAAAGAAGTATTGTCAAGCATTGGATTCGTTCGCTCTTCGGTGGGGGAATGTTTCAGACGCAATTATGACAATTGCTCAGTAATTGTAGACTTCGATAATAAAAAAATTTTATATCCAGAAGATAAAGGGCTAAAAGTAAACGATAAGACAACTAGTAACTTCGACCATCCTGAGAATTTTGTTGTATTAGACTGCGTCTGCCGATTACTGGAGAAAGGTTACAGACCAGAGCATATAGAATTAGAACCGAGATGGACTGTTGGTCGCGAAGCTAAGGGAGGTAAAGCCGATATTCTTGTTCACGATATTGATGGTAAATCGTTGCTTATTATTGAGTGTAAAACGTGGGGAACAGAATTTAATAAAGAGAAGAAAAAAACAGAACAAGATGGTGGGCAACTGTTTAGTTACTGGCAACAGGAAAATGCAACCCGATGGCTTGCGTTATATGCTTCGGATTGGATTGGTGACACAATACAATACAAATGTCTTGTGATAAATTGCACAGATGATGCGAACATCAATAAATTTGCAGAAAAGGATAATGATATCAAAACATATACGAATGCAAGAAATGATAAGGAACATTTTGAAGTATGGAATGAGACTTACCAAAAGCAATGGCTTGATAACATCATCTTTGACAGCGATAGTCAGGCGTATAAGATTGGAATACCTCCTTTACGAAAAGAGAAATTAAAAGATTTCACTCCTGATGACCATATTGTAAATCGTTTTGAGGAAATTTTACGTCACAACAATGTCAGCGATAAAGAAAATGCTTTTAATAGACTTGTAGCATTGTTCATTTGTAAACTTGTGGACGAAATAAAGAAGCAGGACTTTGATGTGGTAGATTTCCAATACAAGCAAGGGCAAGACACTTATGAAAGTCTCCAAGATCGCTTGCTGCATCTCCATCAGCAGGGTATGGAGGAGTTTATGAAGGAAAAGATATTCTATGTAGAGGCTGACTATGCAGAGCGATTGTTTATGCAATATACAGGCAGGCATAGAAAGGCTGCAATTGAAGATCTTAATCGGACGATAAGAATCTTAAAATTCTATAGCAACAATGATTTTGCGTTTAAGGATGTCCATAATGAGGAACTTTTCTATCAGAATGGAAAGATTTTAGTTGAAGTAGTACAACTATTCCAACCCTATCGAATAGTATACTCTAGCAAACATCAGTTTCTTGGTGATTTGTTTGAGCAGCTTCTCAATAAAGGATTCAAACAAAACGAAGGACAATTCTTTACTCCAACTCCTATCACACGCTTTATATGGGATTCTCTGCCCCTACAAAGTTATATCAATGAGCATGATTTACCTCGTGTGATAGATTATGCTTGTGGTGCGGGGCACTTTCTTACGGAAGCTGTAGAAGCAATTAATGCTATTCGTCCTGATGGCGATAATTCTTGGGTAGAAAAGCATATATATGGTATTGAAAAAGACTATCGCTTAGCACGTGTATCCAAAATATCTATGTTTATGAATGGCGCAGGTGGTAGTAACATTATCTTTGGTGACGGTTTAGAGAATTATCCAGAAAAGGGAATAACTCCAAATTCGTTCGATATCCTTGTAGCTAATCCTCCATATGCAGTAAGGGGCTTCAAGCAGCACTTAAAATTAAAAAACAATACTTTCTCAGTTCTTGAAAAAATAAGTTTAGACGGTAAAGAAATTGAAGTGTTATTCGTTGAACGTATAGCACAGTTATTAAAACCTAAGGGTATTGCTGCTGTCGTGCTTCCTTCTTCTATATTAAACGACACTTCGGCAAGTGGTATTGCTGCAAGAGAATGTTTATTGAAAAACTTCTATATACATACTATTGTTGCTTTAGGAAGTCAGACTTTTGGAGCAACAGGAACCAATACTGTTATATTATTCTTGGAACGATTTAATGAACCGCCACATTTCTCAGAGTTGACAAATGACATTGTCAATGGAATAATAATTAATGGGGGCGATGCAGATTGGGAGGATATGAAAGTCTTGAACGAATATGTTGCTTTTCAAAAATGTAAAAAAGAAACATATCTGTCTTTCATGAATCGAAAACTTTCTAAGGATGTCATTCTATCAGATCCCTATTTGAAAAGTTATGCTGAGACTTTCCGTGTTGATAGCATTAAATTTCCCCAAAAGTGTACCAATGAGGAGAAAATGCAAATTCTTCAATCAAGATTCTATGACTGGGCTATAGCTATAGAGAAAGAGAAACTGTATTATTTCTATCTTATTTTTCAACAACATACGCTAGTAATCGAGGCACCATCTGATAATAAAAACCAAAAAGATTTTCTTGGCTATGAATGGAGTAATCGCAAGGGACAAGAAGGTATAAAAATAAAGATTCCTGGTGGAAAATTATATAATAGTAACGATCGTTTTGCACGAGGAACATTGGCTTGTGCCATAAGGAATTCATTCATAGATGCTTCAACCTTCGGCGTGTCAGATACTATATCTAAATTTACAAAAAGATATTGGTTAAAAGACATGCTTGATTTTCCTTTAATTAATTTCAATAAGAGCATTGTACTCTCTGCTAAGATAGAAGAAAGAATTAATAGTAAGTATCCTTTAGTACGACTAAATGATCCTACTAAATTTGAACTTAGAATTGGTAGGCGTGTTCTGTTAACTGAAATTTCGGAAAATAAGCAATATCCTGTCTACAGTGCTAATGTAAAAGAAATATTCGGTTATATCAATCATCTATTATTTACAGATTTTGATAAACCTTCTATCTTATGGGGTATTGATGGTGACTGGATGGTAAATTATATAGAAAAAGATAAACCGTTTTTTCCTACGGATCATTGTGGCGTATTAAGAGTAATAGACTCTGAAATAGAACCATATTATGTATCATTGATTTTATATTCTATTGGAGGGCATTATGGTTTCTCTCGTTCTTTTAGGGCATCAACAGAAAGAATCGCTGCTGTTCAAATACCATTGCCACCTTTTAATATACAAGAAAAATAGTTAAAGAGTGCTTAAAGATAGATAAAGAATATAATACTAGTCGTATGAGTATAGAAACATATCGAAGCAAAATAGCAGAGATCTTCGATAGACTCGAAATAATATCCAAGAATCTCGGGGGGGGGTGATAATCAGCGAGTTATGTAAATATGTAACACAGAGAACTTCTCATATAGAGATGGAAACTTATATCACAACAGATAATATGTTGCAAAATTGCGAAGGTATTCGTTCTTATACTGGAACTGACAATATAACTTCTGCCATATCCTATCAAAAAGGGGATATTCTGCTTTCTAATATTAGACCTTATCTGAAGAAAATTTGGTATGCAGACAGAAATGGTAGTTGCTCACCTGATGTGTTGGTATTACGGCCTAATAAGAATATTGTAGATGAACAGTTTTTCTTTTACAGCCTTCGGCGTGATTCATTCTTTGATTTCATAATGAATGAAGCGGGAACAAAAGGAATTAAAATGCCAAGAGGAAATAAAGAAGGTATTATGCACTACACTATCAGCCTTCCAAGTTTGGATGAACAAAGAAATATTGTCGAAGAGGTAACTCATTGGTATCAGCTTATAAATAAGGCAAAAGTTGTTATGGAAGGTTGCGAAGAACGCAAGCGTAAAATAGTCCAAAAATATATATAAAGCTATGGAACAAAAATCAAATGTACAATATCGTGCAGAAAAAGAATATAAAAATAGTCGTGAGAAATTCTCTTTTTTACTTAGAGAAATTCTCTCAAATTCTCTTCATGCCGTTTTAATTCGCAAGAATAAAGAACAGGATTATATACCACAAGTGTCCCTTAAAATACAATTTAGCGATAATTCATGCCAAATAGATTTGAAAGATAATGGAGAGGGATTTACGGAAGATAATGTTAAATATTTCGATGAATTAGATGTCAGGAATCAAGAGAAAGAACAGTTAAACTTCCACCCATTAGGACAGGGACGTTTAGCAATCGTGTTCTTTTCCGACAAAGCAGAATATGAAACTGTATATAAAGATAGGCAAGGTACATATAATAAAAGAATAATTCCATATCCTAACACTGAACAGAATCTTTTTAGTTGCTCTTTATTTTCTGAAGAAAAAATAGCTGTTGAAGATTCATATACTAATTTGCGAATAATAATAAATAGACAAAACTCTTTAAGCAGGGCAAAAACTTTTTTTAAAAAGTATCCAACATGTTCTGATTTTAGAATTTGGTTTGTTGAGACTTTTTTCCCCTTTATTGTGAATAATGATGATTTATGTATCAAAATTGAGTTAAATGGTGATGCTGATTCTATCAACAAAGATGCGCTAGAAAAGGATATTGAACATATTCCTTTTGATGTTCTTTTGCATGGAGATAGAACGGAATCTTTCCTATTATGGATAATTAAGAAGGAGAAAGAATTGCATGGAGTGATTCCTATTGATTGTTTTGCAAGAAATTTGAAAGCAGATTTGGTAAATGGAAAACTAACATATTCCATTGATAATGCCGATGGCGCATCTTTTTATTTAACATCTGATTATTTTGATGAATACGTAAATACGAAGGGAGATAAGATTGAAATTTCGGAAGAAGATATTGAAGAGATTAACAAAAAAATAAATAAAGAATTAGATACAAAATATAAATTAATAATAAATAGAAATCAGAGCGAAACGAAGCGAAATATCAATACGTTCAAACGGCGATACCCTTCATTGGAGCCTTTCTTAAAGGAGGATAATATAAACAGCGGGAGAAATATTATGAGTGAGGATGACATCGTAAAAAAAGCTGTAGATGAAAAAGGGAAGATTGAAAAAAAATTTTGGTCAAATATCGATACTTTTACAAAAGATAATGAGAATAACACATATGATGAGTCTGAGGAGTGTCGAAAACTCATAAACTCTAGTTTGCATATTTATGTGAAACATAGAGAAGTCATTCTAAAAAAACTTCACGATCTTCTACCTCTTTTCAAAGAAGGAGGTGAGGAAAAACCAGAATTGGAAAGTACAATTCATGAATTGTTCCTTAAACGAGGTAATACATTAAAAGAGTCATCAAACATTAACCATCTACATAATCTTTGGATTTTAGATGACAAATTTACAATATTCTCCAATGACTTTCAAGCGAAAAGCACAAGGCAAGGTCAATCGTTATCGGATATTTATATTTGGTCTGATAATCCTGAACAAACAAAGCAAGTTCTAATCTTGGAGTTAAAGTCTACAACAAAAGCTCATAATGCGGGAGATAAAAATGAGAGTATGGTAGCTCAAGTGAGAAGATATGCAACTAAGTTCTATAAAGAACCAACAAAAGTGCTAAATTGGGATGTTGATACTAATAAATTGCAATATACTGGAATTATTTTGGCTCGGAAATCAGATATAAATAAAGAGCTTACATCGAATAGAGTTTCTGGATATAATAAAATACCCTTTTTAGAAAACTCGTATTATTGTAATGATCATTTTGTAAAAAACACCAATGACCCAATGGATAGAATGGATATAAGAATTGAAATATATTCTTTTGAGGATATATATAAATTGGCATCAAGCAGGAATGAAGTCTTTTTTAGACTTCTACAACGTGAATTTCGAATTGAAACGAGAGAAGATGAAAACTCTTAATCTTCCGCTGTGCACTTTACTTAATATATCTTATAGTAACATATACTATTATGACCATACACGAAATAACAACTCGCAAGGAAGACCAAACCTTTGATTGCAAGAGCATTCAGATAGAGCCGAAGGCTTTGGCTATTACCATTGTGGCGTTTGCTAATGCTGACGGTGGCGATATTGCTATTGGTGTGTCTGACAAGACAAGGAAGACAGAAGGGGTTGACCAGCATACGGAAAAATTGAATGAATTGTTGCGTGTGCCCTTAGACTTCTGTAATCCTTCTGTGTCTATTACCAGCGACTTGTTACCATGCACGGATAAAGATGGAAACGACAATCATATTTTATTGATGCATATCCCTGCAAGTTCGGAGCTACACGCCAATCAGGCAGACGAAGCTTATATGCGTGTTGGCGACAAAAGTAGGAAGTTGTCTTTTGAAGAACGCATACAGTTGATGTACGATAAGGGAGAACGCTACTATGAAGATACAGCTGTGTATGGTGCTACGGCAGATGATATTGATATGGCTGCTGTCGAAAGATATAAAGAATTGATAGGTTATGCCAAGTCGGCAAAGCAATATCTACAAGAGAATAATCGCTTCTTGACGACAAATGCAAAGGGAGAAGAGCAGGTAAGCGTAGCTTGTATTCTACTATTTGGCAAGTATCCTCAGAAGTTCTTCCCTCGTGGGCGCACTCGTTTCATCCGTTATAAGGGAACAGAGGAGCGAGTGGGGGCAGAGATGAACGTGATAAAGGATGTAACTTTTGAAGGAACAATACTTGATCAAGTGAAAGCCACGATAGCTTATTTGGAAACCCAAGTGGAAGAACATACATTTCTTGGGCAACATGGACAGTTCGTTACCAATAGGGATTACCCAAAGTTTGTAATTCAAGAAATGGTTGTCAATGCTTGTTGCCACCGTGCCTACAATATTAAAGGTACGGAAATTCAGATTAAGATGCTTGATGATCGACTTGTGTTCGAGTCGCCGGGTAGATTACCTGGAACTGTAAAGCCTACGAACATACGTTATACGCACTTCTCTCGCAATCCAAAAATTGCTCAATTCCTTAAAGCCTACGATTTTGTGAAGGAGTTTGGTGAAGGCGTCGATCGAGTGTGCAGAGAGTTAGAAGCTAATAAGTCGCCAATCCCTACATATCATTTGGATGATTTTATCCTTAAAATTACAGTTCCAAAAGTTATACATCGGTCTGCAACTAATGGTAATGCGACTGTAAATGCGACTGTAAATACTCCAAAGGATACTGTAAATGCTCAAAATGAGACTGTAAATGTTGAAAATGCGACTGTAAGTTCCAATAATACTATTGATAGATTAACAGCAAAAGCTGTAAAGCAAGGGGATAAGCTAACAGCGAACCGTATCTCTATTTTACAACTGATGACAGAAAACCCTTATATTACAAAGGAAGAAATGGCTTCTATTACAGGATTGAGTGGTAGTACAATCATGCGTAATATTGAATTTATGCGTGGTAAGTATCTTCGCAGAATAGGATCGGACAAAAGTGGTTTCTGGGAAATCATAGAATAATATGGCATTATAGCAAGCCCAACCAAGTTTCCCATTTTGTTGGGCTTGTCCCCTATAGAGTTACTTCAATTTCCTTTGCATCAGACTGTCTGCCTTCTGCTTCAATCCCAAGTCGTAGCCATCAGCTTTTTTCTTGATATTTGTGATTGTGTTTTCGTTTCTGATAATTCGGAACTTTAAAGCATCGTCCTTATATTGCTGTTTGCTTTGCCATAACCAAAAATTGCCGACCAAAGAAGCAAGACACACAACTGCTGTTATAACCACATAGATGAAAACCTTAGACGATTTGATGTCAAAGCTATGCTTGTGGATATGTTCTTGCGGTTGTGGTCGCAGCGTCAACCAGCAAGTGCAAAATTATAAAACGTATTTGAATAATTCACACTTTGGAGTAGAAAAGTTGTTCTTAATAATTATAAAGGATTGTTGGGAACACTTTGGGAACATTCATAAAATAAGAAAAAGCTAAGTGTTGAGTAATCAACTACTTAGCTTTTTTTCTTGTACCCAGACCCGATATTGTACCCAGAAAACAAAGTGTACCCAAAGGAAACTAAGTGACTGAAAATCAGAGGTAGCCAAATAGGTATATTAACCCTTAGTTTCTTAAAAAAGCCTATATTTTACCGTTTTTGGCTACCCTTTGGCTACCCAGATAAAAGAAAAGTTATATCTTTGCAAACATAAGAAAACAAAAGAAAGCAAAGATATGGCATTAAAAAAGGAGATAAGGAGCGATAATACATACATTATCAGCCAAGACACAACCGACAACCCAAAGTTGGGGGCTAAGATACTATCAGATGGGCGAGAGAGTCTTTTTCTTGATTATTACTTTGGCTACACCAAGGTAATAAGCGAGAGAACGGGCAAAGAGGTTATGAGAAAGGACAGAAAGAGGGAGTTTCTTAAACTCTACCTTTGGCAAGCACCCAGAACCCCAATAGAACGACAACAAAACAAGGAAATGCTTGAACTTGCCAAGAAAATAAGGTTTGAGCGTGGGCAAGAGTTGTTAGAGAGTGTTGAGGGCTACCGATTGAAGAAAGACCGAGATATAAATTTTCTGGATTACTTTCAAAGTTATATAGATAAATACACCAAGAAAGATTATAGAATGGTTGTTATTGCCTTAAAACGCTTTAGGGATTTTCTTCAAGAAACACCAGAGTACAACAAATTTGAAAAGAAGATAAAGCCAGAACAGATAACTAAAGATATGGTTGAGGCTTACACCGAGTATCTACAAAGCAGAAGTGTTGGTGAGGGTGCAAAAAGCATTTATGCACGTTTCAAGAAAGTTGTAAAGTATGCCGTTGAACACGATGTAATGTTAAAGAACCCGTGCAATGGTGTTGTTATAAAGGTGGATGAACAGATACTAAAGAAAGAGGTATTATCACCAGAGGAAATACAACGGCTAATAGCAACACATTATGACAATGAGAACCCCAACATAAGACGGGCATTTATATTTTGCCTCTATTGTGGTTTGAGGTATTGTGATGTGAAAGACCTTACATTTGCCAATGTGGATTACTCCAATAAGCTATTGAAGTTTGAGCAAAACAAGACAAAGGGACATAGTGCCAATAGCGGTGTAATAATACCGTTGAACGATGGCATATTAAAGCTAATAGGAGAACCAAGCAACCCTAACAATAGGGATGAGGCTATATTTCCTTTGCCAAGTTATGAAATGTGCCTTAAAGCCCTTAAAAGGTGGGTAAAGCGTGCCGATATTAACAAACACATAAGTTGGCATTGTGCAAGACATAGTTTTGCCGTGAATATCCTTAACAATGGGGCTAATATAAAGACCGTTGCAAGTCTTTTGGGGCATAGTGGATTAAAGCATACAGAGAAGTACACCCGTGCAATAGATAGCCTCAAACAAGATGCAATAAATAGCTTACCAGAATTAAAATTGTAAGATATGGAGAATTTAGAAAGATTGCAAGCAGCTTATAAAGACAACTCAAAGCAAATGAGTGAGATTATAACAAGATACCATAAGCGGATGCAAGACAAAGAGATAGCTTTTAACGCTATCTTTGCAAAGATATGGGAACTTGAACCAAGGGCAGAGGGAGCACAGAACCCCTTTGCCTCAACTAAAGATATTACAGAACAAGCAATAAAAGCGGTTGGGTATAATCTTAATGATGAAATTGCAAAAGCCTTTTTACAACACGAGGCTGATTATTATGAGTTTGCCAAATTGGATGCAAAAGGGCTTGAATTGGGCTTTAAGATAGCAGCATTTACTATTGAAGAAAATGCACATAAAGAAGAAACAACACCCACACAAGGCAATGAATGGCTTTTTGTGCCTATTAGTATTGTTGCACCTCAACAGATACAAGATGAAATAATTACTCCACTTTTACAAGCCAATGCCCAAAAGGGAGAGGGGCTATTTGCAAACAATACAGAAATACCATTAGAAGATGAAAATGAGGATGATTTTCTTATGGTGGAGGCTTATGATTGTAAAGCCTCTTTGTGTGGATATTGGCAAGAGTTAAAGGATAATGGTATTATTGGAATTGGTAAAACAAATGCTTTTTTCTCATACCAATTTAGGCAGTACCTTTTGCAACTATTGAAAGAGGTAGCCACTTTTATTAAAGACAATACAAATAAGCCAAGTAAGGCTAAGAATAAAGTAACAACAACATTAAAAGGTCTGGATAAAATACCCGTTTGGGGCTTATTCTTTCAAATACTATTATTGCAAGGGCTTTGCCGTTGGTTGGAGAGTGTTGATATAAACGAGGGGGATAAAGGCTATAAAGAGGCACAATTAATGTATAATTGGCTTTGTTTGACTTTAGCAGACAAAGAATTTAATTTTTGCAAAACCCCTTATGGAGATAAAGACAAACAAATGTTACAACCTTTGTGCAATTACCTATACTCAACAGAGATAGGAAAAGAAGTACAAAAATGTATAAGAGAGTATCTGTTTGGCAAGCCTCAACAAGAAAACCCAAATGTAACGACAAATCATTTACCAAGTGAATTAGATACAGAAGATGCACACAAATACCTTACTAAAGCAAAGGAAATAGGGCTTATAGATGATAACTACAAATGGCAAAAGGGCAAGCAGTTGTTAGCGTGCTTTTGTCACGATATGAGCCAGAGGTTAAGTTTGGGTAAAGGAGAAAGAATAGCGTGGAAACCCTTTGAGGCTTTATTTGGAATAGAAAAAGGCAAGCTAAGAAGTAATTACAATGATATACAGAAAACGGGGCAAAATCCAAGTGATATAGCCTTAGTTGATGAGGCTTTAAAATAACCCCACATTACCCCTACATTACCCTACAATGGGCTATTGTAGGGGCTTTTTATATCCTTTCATATCTACCTTTGCACTTGTTATCACGATAACACCAGATAACCGAGGCAAAGGATTTACAGACGTGTTTACCCAGAGCCTCTTTGTTGAACCCTCTAATAAATATAGAAATGAGCAAAGAGGAACTCACACAGATTACCGATTTGGTAACAGACAACACCTTATTTTGTACAAAAGAGGTGCTTACAAGTGACGAGGCAGCACGCTATATGGGCATATCCAAAAGCTACCTCTACAAACTTACAATGAGGCAGCAGATACCACACTACAAGCCAATGGGCAAGATGTGTTATTTCAACCGTGCCGAGTTGGAAAATTGGCTGCAAAACAACCGAGTTACAACGGATGAGGAAATAAAAGAACGTGCCAACAACTATTGTATGAAAGGAGGCAAGCGATGATTTTAACCGATTACTACAAGTTTGAGCGTTTGTCAACCAAGACCAAACATAGAATGGATTGTACCATTTCAACACATTGTTACCCAGAGTTTGAAAACAAGGCAGCGACAAAAGCAAGTAGAGCTACCGAGAAAAGGGATGCTATTAATGTTGGGGATATTATCATTTACTATCACGATGTACCAGAGAATTATGGTGGTGATGTTCACAGAAAGGCTGGAAAAAGCATTACTTTCAAAAGCAATAACCTTAGTAGTGTTTATATGCCAGACCCGACTAAAGAAATTGCTTATGGCGATTTCAGAGGCACAACAGACGCTTTATTATTTGTGTTCCATAACTTGAATGTGATTAATGGAGTAACACAACAAGGCAGCGTTATTGAGGTGTTTGTAGCCAGAGGCAAAAGTAAAGACCGTGTGCCACTCTTTGAAATGCTTTCAGATGGTGAGTTGGATGATGAAATGAACGAGTTGAGAAAAAAGGCAAGCCCAACAGACATAGGCTTTACAATGGGCTATTAAGGTTGGGCAAGCCTCAACCCAGATTGCACACAAATAACTTGCACAACTCTATATTAAGTTGTATTTCATTACCAAATCAGTAATAGCGAGTATGTATGACACAATAAACTTTAAGCTAAGTGTTGATGATGTGCCAGAGGTGGACTTTCTTCAAGAAGTGCCGTGTTATCTGGATGATGCAACAATAGGCTTTCATAATTTCAATGGTGAGCAAGTTGTAACGGGCAATGTTGGAGGCTTGAAAGTATCTATCAACCGATACCAGATTAAAGTGAAAGATGGCAGCTTGTGTAAATGGCATTTGGGCAACAACTTTAGAACAATGGGGCGAGGCGATACCCAAAGGGCAATAGAGCAACTTTCAGACACATTGCACTTACCAATGGATAAAGCAGCCATTACAAGAATTGATGTTGCACAAAATATCATTGTAAAGCACCCAACAATGGTTTATCTAAATCATTTGGGAGTGTTGAGATATGCCAAACGATTGCAAGAGCCAGACGGGCTTTATTATAGCAGAAATGGGGAAAGACTTTGCTTTTATGACAAGAACCGAGAGCAACGGGCTAAAGGTGAGGCTATACCAGAGTTATACAAGGGTAGAAACGTTTTGAGGTATGAACAACGCTATACAAGGCGGTTAGCCACTCAATTAAAGGTTAATGAAGTGAGGGCAGCTTTGCTTTATGATGAGGCTTTCTATATGGCATTAATCCAACGATGGCGAGATACCTACAAAGGAATTAACAAGGTAAACGACATAACATTAAACTATCAAGCAATGACAAGCAAACAACAACTTTACAAAATGGGTGTGCTTTCAATGGTTGAACGTGTGGGAGGTGAGGTTGAAATGATAAGCCAGATTAACGAGGCACAAAAGCGAGGCGATTTAACCTCAAAGCAAGCGTTTGATTTGAGAAAGGCTATTAAAGAGGCTTGCAAGGTGAAAGAGGGGCTAACCGTGCAAAGCGAGGCAATAGCAGAACTTGACAAGAAAATTATTGAGGCAGTGAGATATTACCGATAATCCCTCTATATTAAAGTGTATTTCATTACCGATTTAGTAATCCCTTAATTCCGCAGCATAAATTCTTGTAAGAACTCCAAGTGCCTGAGAAACAAAGTTCTCAAAACACTTGGATATGTCAGAAATTTCACCTATC
>QWCU01004667.1_pt1 | contig 39114 bp, 36 predicted proteins | sample 1972601 | NCBI WGS metagenome assembly QWCU01 (sample SAMN09866700, study PRJNA288562) | Human vaginal metagenome isolate pre2_vaginal, whole genome shotgun...
GTGCGACTGCTGAAGCATGGCATTTACGAGCGTTGTTTTACCATGATCAACGTGCGCTACGATTGCCACATTTCTAATATCACCGCGAACAGTCATTACAAACCTCTTCCGTTTTATTTAGCCAAACCTAGACGAGTTTACTCGCGGCTTTAGACACGCCGCTTATGCAATCGCAGATTCACGCAATCGCAGATTCGCTGGCACCTTCTGGCAAATACTTGTCGTATCCTTCTTCTTCCAACTCGTCTGCAAGCTCCGGTCCTGCCGTCTTTACAAAGTGACCTTGCGCAAAAACGTGAACAATATCTGGCTTAATGTACTTTAGGATTCGCGTGTAATGCGTAACCATCATAATTCCCAAACCAGTGCTTTCTTTGGCGCGATTTACGCCTTCCGAAACAATTCGCAAAGCATCCACGTCTAGACCAGAATCCGTCTCGTCTAAAATCGCAAACTTTGGCTTTAAAATCTCTAGTTGCAAAACTTCCGCGCGCTTTTTCTCGCCGCCCGAAAATCCCTCGTTTACAGAACGAGATGCAAACTTTGGGTCCATTCTTAAGCGCTTCATTGCTTCGTTAAGCTCTTTAACCCACGCGCGCAAAGTCGGAGCCTCTCCGCTCACTTCTGTTTTTGCTGTGCGCAAAAAGTTCGTCATCGAAACGCCAGGTACCTCTACAGGGTATTGCATCGCAAGGAACAGACCAGCTTTTGCGCGCTCGTCTGGAGTCATCTTCAAAATATCTTCGCCGTCTAAAAGCACCTGGCCTGAATCCACCTCGTACTTTGGGTGACCCGCCAAAGTGTATGCGAGAGTAGACTTTCCAGAGCCATTCGGACCCATAATCGCGTGCGTTTCGCCCGAATTAACTGTAAGATTTACGCCCTTTAAGATTTGCTTGCGTCCCTCTTTTGTTTCTACAGACGCGTACAAATCCTTGATTTCTAAAGTTGACATGTTTATCTCCTATTCTTCCGCATATTTCGATTCGTCGGTTGCTTGCGATTCGCGTGATGGTGCGGCTGCTTGCGATTCTTCCGTCTTAGCTAAACGCCTCTCAATCGCAGCCATCAAATGATCTACGATTTGCGGCACGCCAATCTCATCAATAAGCTCGTTAAAGAATCCGCGCACAACAAGCTTTCTAGCATCCGCCTCGCTCACGCCGCGAGATTGCAAGTAAAACAGCTCCTCGTCATCGAATCTGCCAACAGAACTTGCGTGACCTGCGCCAATAATATTTCCGTTTTCGATTTCTAGATTTGGCTCCGAATCGGCAATCGCTCCAGGAGTTAGCACCAGATTTCGGTTCAACTCGTACGAATCCGTGCCTGGAGCTTCTGGCTTAATAAGCGCATTTCCAACCCATGTAGAATGCGCTCCTTTGCCGTAAAGCGCGCCCTTATACACTACTCGCGACTTGCATTCTGGGTGATTGTGCACAACCATAGTGCGATGCTCAACATGCTCGCCTGGGTCCACAAAATACATGCCAAGCATGTTCAAATCGCCCTTTTCGCCGCCAAAATCCTGATCCATGCGGATTCGCACAACGTCTCCGCCAAGCGTGACCATTGTGTGACGAAGAGACGCACCAGCACCCACGTGAATCCTATGATTTCCAACGTGTTTGCTGCCTGAATCCCACTCTTGAATAAACGTTGTAGAAACGTGCGCATTATCTCCAAGAATGATTTCTACGCCTTCAGCAAGCTTTGCAACTCCTGTGTGTTCTACAATAATATCCGCGTTTGTGTAAGAATCGGCTTCAATCACTAAGTGCAATGCGTCAAGCGATTTCGCAGCGTCTAGCGATTGCAAGTTGTTTCCGTGGATTTGCAATATTATTGGCTTTGTAACTTCGCCACAAACATGCAAAACGTATGCCGACTTTGCAGAATTCCACGCAACAGCAGCCACGCGATCCGAAGGCTTCATTTCTGTGTGCGGAGCCTCGTTTTTTGGCAGAATTTGCAGAGTTGCATGCGAATCGCCATCAACGCCTTTTAGCTCCACAGCAACGTTGTTAGACGGCTCAAAGCTATCAAAAAACTCGGAGATTCGCTCAACTGGCGTGTACCGCCAATCTTCCTGCTTGCGCGTTGGAATCGCAAAGTCTTGCACGTTAAAAGAGCGCACGGATTTATCTGCACTAGAAGGCATTGCAGCAGGAACAGCGTAGGGATCGTTAGGGTCTGCTACAGGAATATTAATTTCTTTTTCCGTCATTTTATTGCCTAGATTATCGCTCAAATTCTTTTTCAGATCTTCGCTCATCACCCCACGGATCCTTCCATTTGCAATTCCACAAGACGATTAAGCTCCAGAGCATACTCCATTGGCAGCTGGCGACTAATCGGCTCCACAAAGCCGCGAACAATCATGCCCATAGCCTCTTTTTCTTCCAGCCCTCGGCTCATCAAATAGAAAAGCTGATCTTCGGAAACCTTGGAAACAGTGGCCTCGTGAGCCATCGAAACGTTATCTTCGCGCACGTCAACATGCGGATAAGTGTCAGACCTAGAAAAATCGTCAACAAGCAAAGCGTCGCACACAACCGAAGAGCTGGAGCCACTAGCGCCCTTAACAATCTTCACAAGACCGCGGTATGCAGAGCGACCGCCTCCGCGCGAAATCGACTTAGCAACAATCGTAGAACTTGTGTGCGGAGCCAAGTGAATCATCTTCGCACCCGTATCTTGGTATTGGCCGCGGCCCGCAAAACTCAAAGACATGGTTTCTGCTTTTGCGTACGGCTCGGCAAGAATGCATGCAGGATACTTCATAGTAGCCTTGGAGCCAATGTTTCCATCAACCCACTCCATTGTGCCGCCTTCGCGCACGTAGGCTCGCTGAGTTACCAAGTTGTACACGTTATTTGACCAATTTTGCACGGTTGTGTAGCGCACGCGCGCATGCTTTTCTACAACAATCTCAACGTTTGCAGCGTGGAGCGAATCCGTGGAATAAATCGGAGCTGTGCAACCTTCAACGTAATGCACGTACGAGCCTTCATCTGCAATAATCAACGTGCGCTCAAATTGACCCATGTTCGGCGTGTTAATGCGGAAGTAAGCCTGCAGCGGAATATCCACATGCACGCCTTTTGGTACGTACACAAACGAGCCGCCACTCCAAGCCGCTGTGTTAAGAGCAGCAAACTTGTTGTCGTCAACTGGAATCACAGTTGCAAAATACTTTTTTACAAGCTCTGGATACTTTTGAACTGCCGTATCCGTATCAACAAAAATCACGCCTTGTGCAGCCAAGTCTTCACGAATCGAATTGTAAATAACTTCCGACTCGTACTGTGCTGCAACGCCCGAAACTAAGCGCTTTTTCTCCGCTTCTGGAATGCCAAGCCTATCGTAAGTTTTGCGAATGTCTTCTGGTAAATCGTCCCAAGTTTTCGCTTGATCGTGGACTGGGCGAACGTAATACTTAAAATCGTCTGCGTCAAAACCGCTTAAATCCACGCCCCAATCTGGCATCGGCTTTTGCAAAAACGCGCGGTAGCCTTGCAAACGAAGGTTTAGCATCCATTCTGGCTCATGTTTGTCGGCGGAAATTGCGCAAACAACCGACTCATCAATGCCTTTTTTCGCGGCCTCGCCTGCAGCATCCGAATCGTGCCAACCGTAATTGTATTCGCCAAATTCGGCAACGATTTGCTCGTCTTGGCGAATTTTATCTTCGTTTACGCGAGCGCGATCTGCTACGTATTGGCTCATTTCAACGTCTGCTGCGCTGGAGTCTGGAATACTGGAGTCTGCCGCGCTGAAGTCATTTTGATTCGCTACATTCTTATTCAATGATGCGCTTGATTCAGGCTTATTTGAATCATCAACCACTGTTTTACCCTCCTATCAAGCTTATAAGTCGATTATACATTTAGCCACGCGGCGGCATTAAGTGATTCAAATCACATCTTTTCATTCTCTGCATGTGTTAATTAAACACAAAGAAAAATACTTTATTTTTTATTGCATTTTTATTAAAATCTTATTTAGAAAGGTGGTAATTTAGATGACAACAAATACAGTGAACATTAATTTCAAGCTAAATGCAGACGATAAACGACTTATGGAAAATGTTTGCCGAGAGCTAGGGCTTTCAATGAGTGCAGCATTCACAATATTTGCTAAGAAAGTTGGAAGAGAGCACAGAATACCATTCGAAGTTTCAGCAGATCCGTTTTACAATCCAGAGAATATAAGTCGTCTTAAAAAATCCATAGCACACATGGAAGAAACAGGCGGCACTATACACGAGGTTCCGCTAGATGATTAAAGCGTGGACAGATGAAGCGTGGGAAGACTTTGAGTACTGGTCTAAGCAAGATAAGAAAACTCTTAAGAGAATCCTTCAGCTTCTTAAAGACATTGATCGCAATGGATACAATGGCATAGGTAAACCAGAACCTCTGAAAGGTGATTTTTCTGGATACTGGAGCAGGCGGATTGATGATTGCAACAGAATAGTTTACCGAATCGATGGAAACATAATGAGAATAGTTCAGTGTGGTTCACATTACGATAGATGATCGCAAAATTTACGCACGAGGGAAGGCTTGCGAGTAGCGCTGCTTAAGAGCCTGAATAGAAACGTGCGTGTAGCGCTGCGTTGTGTTAAGCGACGAATGACCCAAAAGCTCTTGAACCTCGCGAAGATCCGCTCCACCGTTGAGCATATGCGTTGCTGCACTGTGGCGAAGTGCGTGCGGAGCAACATCTGGCACGTTTGCAGCAGCTGCAGCCGCGTGAACAATGCTTCTAACAATGCGCTGATCAATGCGCTTTGCTCGCGCGCCCAAAAACAGCGCTTGCGAGGTTTCTGCGTGCTTTTCCAGCAGCGCACTTCGACCATGCTCAATCCACTCTTTGCACGCATTTGCAGCAGGAACGCCAAAAGGCACAACGCGCTGCTTATTTCCTTTACCTGTAACTTTTACAGTGTGATTTTCAAAATCCATATCTTGCACATTAATGCTTGTAAGCTCCCCCACGCGCATGCCCGTTGCGTATAAAAGCTCTAGAATCGCAGCGTTTCTAAGGTCGAGTGCATGTTCTTGAGGGGATTTTTGGGGCGATTTTAGTGGCGTGTTTTCTTTACGCTCGGAAGCTTGCGACTTTTGCGCGCGAGGCTTTTTTTGCGTGCTGCTTTGCTCAGTTGAATCCTGCTCAGTTGAATCCTGCGCAAAGTTATCCGCGCAATTATCTGCGCAATTATCTGCATAACTATCCGCATAATCAAGCAACTTTTGCGCTTGCGCTTCGTCTAAAACAGTAGGAAGCTCATTAGCAATCTTAGGAGTTGAAAGAATTTGCGCAGGATTTGCGCTAATCAGACCAACGTGCGTAGCCCACGCAAAAAAGCCGCGCACAGCTACCACTTTGCGCGCCAAACTCGAGCGCGCGTGATTCTTGTTAAGCCAATACATCCATTGGCGCAAAACACCCGTGGAAACCGCGCGCAAATCGCAAAAACCGTTGCTACTACACCACTCTAAGCACTGCAAAACATCCGCGCCGTACGCGCGCAAAGTGGCCTCCCCAAGGCCTTTGTTGGCGCGCAAATAGTCAACGTAGCGCGCACAGTGGTAGCGTAAGTCGCAAAAGTCGCCAGCAACCGTTGATGATGCTGAATCATCGTTAAATAATGAATCATTATTATTACGACTGCTAGCCATAGAACCGCCTCGAATCGCCTATATAACAGCAATCAGAAAGACCTAATTACCGCTTTCTTCGCTCGCGCTCGATTTACGCCTTCTATCCAACACATGCCAAGCTTTATCTGCAGCAGCAAGCTGAGCCTTGCGCTTGCTAGAACCATCCGCCTCACCGAGCAGCTCATCGCCGTTTTCGTGCGCCAAAACCGCGCGTGCACGGAACACGGGCGCGTAATCTGGTCCAGAAACCGACATTCTATATTGCGGCTCGTCAAGCCCCATCTCGTGCGCCAGAACCGTAAGCGAAGTCTTCCAATCCAAAGCTGGGCCTTCCGTAAGAACCTCCGCCAAAGTGTCGTCAATCAAGCGATGCACTACAGCGCGCGCCTCGTCAATGCCATGCTCAACAAAAGTCGCGCCAATAAGCGCCTCAACAATATCGCACAAAATCGAGTCTTTTTGAGCGCCGCCATGCTCCATCTCGCCATGACCCAAAAGAATATACGGCCCAACATGCAACTTATCTCGCGCAACCGCGCTCAAAGCCCACTCCGAAACAGCCTTAGCGCGAAGCTTAGCCAACTGACCTTCCGTCATGTCTGGGTGAGCAGAAAACAGCGTTTCTGTAGAAACAAGCTCCAAAACAGCATCCCCCAAAAACTCTAGGCGCTCGTAGTTTTTAGTGCCTGGATGCTCGTGCGAAAAAGATCGATGAGTGAGCGCCTCAACAAGCAAATCTGGCGAAATCGTAGTACCAAGCGCGCGCAAAAGCTCCTGAGTAGGGTCACCATTTTGCGTGTGTCCATCTTGTGTTCGTGCAACGCCAATGCTGCTAGTTCTAGCGTCTTGTGGCTGATTTGGGTTCGTGTATGCGCCGTGCCGGTCGTCATTTTGAACGCCACTTATATCGTTTTTGACGCCATTTTGATCTTTTGTATTGTTCCCACTCATATTTTCAACATTATAGCGCATGCGTTGAAGTCGTTGATTTGCGCTATATGCTTCCCGACTTTGTTGCTATAATCAGCGTGCAAAACAACAAAACCCGTCAACTTTTCCCGACTTTGTACCAAATTTGACCTAAATCACGTACAAAAAGCGGANTGGCGAACCGCAGTTCGGGCAGGTAATAGTCTGCACGGCAGAAGCCTTCCAATTGGCGCGACGCGAATGAGTATTAGCGCGCGAGGTCTTGTACTTTGGCAGTGCCATAATCTTTCCTCTATTTCGTTCAACCGATTGAGCTTAAGCGTTCTGTATATTACAGCAAGCGACCATACATTATGTAAAAACGCACTACAAATTTGTTAGACAATTTGCCTCGCGCATGCGCTTTGACCGCGCGAGCGATATTTCCGCATTTTGTACGTAATTATGGTCAAATATGGTACAAAATGCGGAGTTGTTTGACGGGTTTTGTACGTAATTTATGTCGATTTTGGTACAAAAAGCGGAAAGGCAGGTCGTCGCGCACGCGATCAAAGCATTCATGCAGGTCGGAGCGCAAATCAGCTGCGATTTTGCGAGTTTTCAAGCTTTTCCTTAAGACCTTCAAGCGCCGCAAAACGAATATCCGTAACGTCGTGATGATGCTCTGGATGCTCATTCAGATTCTCTCCGCACTGAGTGCAGAGACCCTTGCAATCTGGCTCGCACAAAGGCTTAAGTGGCAACTCGCTAACCATTGTGTCTCGAATCAGCGCCTCAATGTCGGCAAAATCGCCGCCACCAACCAGCGGATACACATTTCCAGAATCGTCGCCTTCGTCCCAAATATCAGCATCTTCTAAATCATCATTAGAGTTATTAGAACGCGCGCCGCCATTTGCACCCTTGCTGCCTTTGCCGCTTTCCACGCGCGCAAAAAACGCGCACACATCAACAGGCCAATCCCTATGCAACGGCATCAAGCATCGCGAGCACTCTGCATGCACTCGCGCTGTAATCGTGCCCTGGAACATAAGCCCATCCACAACGGAATCGAAGCTGCCGTCTACTGTAACATCGCTCCCTGGTTGCACGCCAATAACACTGTCTCCAATGCCCTCTGGCGCCGGGAATGCGCGATGCAACTGCATGCTACTTCCCGCTCGCGCCGCCATTTGCGCAACTGGTACCGCCCACAAAGACTGGGAGGGATGCGATGTCATTTTAATTCCTTTCGTCACTTTTGCTTATTTCGCTGCTCTCGCTGTCGAATTCGTCATCTATCTTACTAGCAGCCTGATTTTGCACATGTGCAGCCGCGCGTCTGCGCTCTTCCAAAACGCGCTGACCTGCTTGAACGTCTTGCTCAAGCTTGTCTAATTGCTGCTTTAAGCCTTCCATAACCGTGGCACTGTACTGATCCGCACCGCGAGTAAGCTTTTCGGCCTTTGCTTGCGCATTGTTTACAATCTCGCGCGCCTGGTTTCTTGCAATAGCAACAACATTTTCTTGACCTGCCAAGAATCTGGCTCGCTCCTGAGCTTCCTCAACCATTTGCGCAGCCTGACTTTGAGCCGAACTCACAACAGAGTTTGCTTGAGCTTGAGCTGTACGCAAACGCCTCTCAGCCTCTCGCATTAACGCACTCGCACGCTCCAGCTGAACAGGCAGCATGTCTTTTAGCCTAGATAAATAGTCGCCAAACTCTTCGCGATCCACCTTTGCCATTCCAGCAGCAAAGAGCACTCCCTTTGCGCTGTTTAACACCGTTTCCATAGTGTCGATTATGTCGTACACAGTGGTGAACTCTTCGCGCGACTTTGTGCGCACTTCCTCACTAACGGTTTGCGGATCTGCTGCCTTAAACACGTTTTCTTCTTCGTCGTCAAACTCTATTGCACCGCCGTCTTCTCGCTCGCGCAAATCTGGCATTGGGAACAAGTTTTGCACATTATCGCCAGTAGCCGCAGAATCGCCAGTAGACGCTGAGTCGCTAGCAGCATCGCTAGTAGCACCACTAGCAGCGTCACTAGCATCATCACTAGCATCATCATCGTTAGCCTTACTTGCAGCAGGCACAGCGTCGTAAGCTTCAAAAGCAGCACTAGGCGAATCGTCACTGTTTGCAATCACTGGATTTAATGGCAACTTTTGGCTGCGATTTGCCGATACCTGGCTTTCCATTGTGTCATCTTCGTTTTCGCTCATTTGCGCTCCTTCGCTAAGTAGCTGCTCTCTTATCTCTTAACAATTTTATTGTACGTATTTTAGTACGTATTTATTTTAGTAATATTGTACTTATTTCGGTGATATTTAACTTGCCATTATAATATTTCGCTGATTTTATGATTACGATATTGGACTTGTTTTAGAAAAAACGCTTTGCAAAAGTGGTATCACATTATTTGGCACCATTCCCGAAACGTCTCCACCATGACGAGCCACGTCTTTTACAACAGAGCTAGAAACATGCTCCAAAATAGGATCCGCTGGCAAAAACATGGTTTCAATGCCAGCCAGCTTGCGATTAACCAGCGCCATTCCAAGCTCCGCCTCGTAGTCACCGTTTTGTCGCAATCCCTTAACTATTACGGTTGCTCCGACTTTTTTGCAATAATCTGTAATAAGACCATCTGTAGAAGAAACAACTATTTTACACGCTGGCGATTTAGCTGCACCGCGCAAAGGTGGCGCAAACTTGCCGATTGGCGAATCGTCTTTTAAGTCTTCCAGCGCTTTGCGAATAATATCCACGCGCTCCGACTCGGAAAACATGGGCGTTTTGGCCGCATTAACCGCCACTAAAACATGCACTTCGTTAAAAAGATGCGTACAACGTTGTATCACGTCTAAGTGCCCGGCTGTAACGGGATCGTAGGAGCCTGGGCAAACAGCTATAGTCATGCTTTTAGGTTACCACGTGTCTGGCACGAGCTAGACGCGAGCGCAGCTAACCTGCGCAAGCGACACGACACGCCGTATTTTAGGTACAATCGCACTACAGTTTTGCTTGTTTGTGTAGTGTGTTTGTATCAAAAAATACGGAAATTCAGTACAAACACACTACAAGTCATGTCGTCGTTAGCGCGGTCTAAACGCGCTAACGTCTTCGCCGCACGTAAAGTCCACTGGACTTTACGTTTGAGCGGCTCAGCGAATCGAGGTGATTTCTCGCGCATTATGCAGCTCGAAATCGTCGATTCGCGCTACGCTCTAAGCTCGAAGGCAGTTCGTCGCGCAATCGTTTGTTGCGATTATGAATTATGCTTGTATAAACATAAATCGCAAGCAACAAAACACGATTTATGCAAACATGATTTGTGTGAAAAGGATTTGTACGAAAGGGATGCAATGACGTTTTCAAATGATTCAAAATATGGCGATAGCTCAAACGCTGCTAATTTGAACGCTGTTATGGAAGACGATTCGCAAAGCCTCCCAGATTCTGGGTCTAGCACAAGCACAAGTGTGCTCGAAAAACCAGAAGTAGACGAATCCGCAAAAATGGACGATGGCGGCGACGCAGACCGCTTTGCACACTACGTTTCCAAGGATCGCGTAATCGAATCGCGCTTGACTGGCCGCCCTGTTGTAGCACTGTGCGGAAAAGTATGGATTCCAAAGCGCGAAGCAAACGACTACCCTGTTTGCCCAGAGTGCAAAAAAATCTACGAAGAGATGAACAATCTGGGCTTTTAGAGTAACTCAAATTAAAGCTGATTTATAAACTAGCAAAACTAGCCTAAACTAGCCTAAAACGCTGATTTCTGTAGGAATCGCAGGGTCGCCGCGCATAAGACTTTGAGCAGAAATCGGAAGTCTGCTAAGCGCTTTGGCGCAATAATCTTGTGCGCGCATAATCGCGTCATGACCCATAAACTCCGTATTAAATTCGCCATTTTGCACGTAGTCAACTAGCAAATCTTCCCAAGAATCTTGCGGCTTAAAGGCGGCGAGCGCACTCTCCGATCCAGAAATCACGCGCTCGCAATCAGCTACGCCATTGCCAGCAGCGCCACCACTTACTCCACTAAAATCGTAGGAACGATACGCAAGTTTACGCCCTGGAACAGTCGCCTTATTCTTAGACTTCTTAGCAACAGGTTGCATAACGCCATCCGCGCCCTGGCGCTCCGTAAGCTTATAAACCATTGCGCAAGTAGGCGCGCCCGAACCTGTAACAAGCATTGTGCCAATGCCGTAGGAATCGACTGGCGCGTTTTGCAAAGACGCAAGAGCGTACTCGTCCAAATCGTTAGTAACTGTGATTTTAGTGTTTTTAGCACCCAACGCGTCGAGCTGCGCGCGCACGCGACGAGCCATAACGCACAAATCACCTGAATCAATGCGAACGCCGCCAAGATCCGCGCCAGCAACTTGCACGGCGGTTTTAACAGCCTCCTCAACGTTGTACGTGTCTACAAGCAACGTTGTTCCCCTGCCGAGCGCGGCAATCTGCGACTCAAAAGCATCGCGCTCGCGGTCGTGCACAAGCGTAAAGCAATGCGCGGCTGTTCCAATCGCCTTAAGCCCGTAAAGCTTGGCTGCAAGCAGGTTTGCAGTTCCCTTAAAACCGCCGATTACCGCCGCGCGAGAGGCAGCCACCGCCGACCACTCGTTTGTGCGCCTGCCGCCCATATCCATGCACGGCCTTCCAGCAGAAGCGGAAACCATGCGAGCCGCAGCGCTCGCCACCGCGCAATCGTAGTTAAGCACGGAAAGCAGCAACGTTTCTAGCAGCGTGCATTCGCCAAAAGTGCCTTCAACTTGCAAAATCGGCGAATCTGGGAAGAACATTTCGCCTTCCCTGTAACCGCGAATTTTGCCGCTAAAATGGTAGTTTTCTAGCCATTTAATGGTGTCTTTGCTAACGATTTTGCGATCTTGCAAAAATCGCAAGTCCTCGTCACTAAAGTGGAATCGCGCCAACTCCTCTAGGATTCTGCCTGTGCCTGCTACCACTCCGTAGCGTCGGCCTTGAGGAAGGTGACGCGTAAAAATCTCAAAAACGCATTTGCGGTCTGCTGTGCCGTCTTTTAGCGCCGCGTCGAGCATTGTGTACTCGTACATATCGGTCATGAGTACGGAAGAGTTTGCGTAGGATTTTACGTCAGACTTTACTTCAGACTTTGCGAAATCAAAAGAATCAAGCATTTTAATCCTTTCTTGCGATTTTAGTGGCGTGCATTCGGCGGGCGGTTAGTGGCCATTTTTCCGTAGCTGCGCTTGCATTTTCTATCTGCTTGCAATCATAGTCCTACGCCTATCTACGACCAAAGCTACAAAGTGCGTCGAATCGTTCGCGCGGTCTAAGCGCTCAGGCAGGTCGTCGCGCCCGAGAATGTACGTGATTTAGATCAAATATGGTACAAAATACGGAGTTATTTTCCCGAAAATGTACGTAATTTAGATCAAATATGGTACAAAATGCGTCAAATCGTTCGCGCGCTCTAAACGTGAGTTATTAGCTAAACATATAATTGAGATTATGCTTGAAAATACGAACAGAACTCTTACAGCAGCAGCCGCGCGATTGCGCTTATACAACACGGCAACTCACAGCACTAGCGAGTTTACAACCGTTACTCCTGGTCACGTTGGAATGTACGTGTGTGGCGCAACTGTGCAAAGCTCGCCGCACATAGGTCATATTCGCGCAGCAATCGCCTTCGACGTTGTTCGCCGATGGCTTTTGCGCCTTGGCTACAACGTTACTTTCGTTAGAAACGTTACAGATATAGACGATAAAATCATCAAAAAAGCTAGCGAAAACGGCCAAACATGGTGGCAGCGCGCCTACATTTACGAGCGCGAATTCACTAAAGCTTACGATACTCTTGGCGTTATGCCGCCTACTGTGGAGCCGCGCGCAACCGGTCACATAAACGACATGGTGGAGCTTATACAGCGCTTGATTGATCGCGGACACGCATACGAAATAACGGATGCGAATGGCAATCCTACTGGAAACGTGTATTTTAGTGTTCCAAGTTGGCAGGATTACGGCGCGCTTACGCATCAAAATGGCAATTCAGATGGCAGCAATAGCGACGACAAATCCAGCAAAGCCGACAAATACAATCCGATTGACCCTGCCGACGCAAGCCCAGATAAGCATGATGCTCGCGATTTTGCTCTTTGGAAGGCACCTTGCGATTTTGACCAAAAAGACGCGCGCTGGAACACGCCGTTTGGAGCAGGCAGACCAGGATGGCACATTGAATGCTCGGCGATGAGTCACCGCTATCTTGGCGATTCCTTCGACATTCACGGCGGCGGACTAGACTTGCGCTTCCCACACCACGAAAACGAGATGGCACAAACACTCGCTGCTGGATGGAAGAGTGCAAACGTGTGGATGCATTCCGCTTGGGTTACATCTAAGGGCGAAAAAATGAGCAAATCCCTTGGAAACGGCCTTTCGGTTCCATCTGTTCTGGCTCAAAAATCCGCGTGGGTTGTGCGATATGCGCTAGGCGGCGTGCAATATCGCGCAATGCTGGAGTGGTCGGATCAATCTTTGAACGAGGCACAATCGGCTTATGATCGCATATCTAACTTCCTCGAGCGCGCAGGCCGCGTAATCGAAAATCAGCCAGATTATGCGGAAGTTCAAAGCGTTGATGCAGATAATCTTCCAGAAGATTTTACTAAAGCTATGAACGACGACATTAACGTTTCGGGCGCGCTGGCTGCGATTTTTACTGCGATTCGCTCTGGCAACGCGCTTTTGGACGACTATGCGCAAGGCCAAAACGATAGCCAAAACGATAGTATTAAAAACCTTATTAAGACTTGTGTTTTGCAAGTTCGCGCAATGCTAGACACGCTTGGACTAGACCCTTACTCCCCACAATGGCGCAGCAACGCGCAAAAATCGCAAGATTTGGGTACGGATGCGAATGATGGCGCAAGCGCGGAACACAAAGCTCTTGAATCTTTGATTGCAAATCAGCTTGAACAAAGGGCGATTGCACGCGCAGCTAAGGATTTTGCACGCGCAGACGCGATTCGCGACTCTTTAACCGCCGCTGGCGTTGTAATAGAAGATTGCGCACAAGGTTCATCGTGGCATTTGTCTTAATCAAAAACAATGTAAACATAATAAAAAGCAACAAAAAGCAACATAACAAAACGTTCCAAACAACCTGTAGAATAGAGCAATTATGGCAGCATTTAGTTCGTTAACAGAAAGACTTTCTGGCGCATTCAAGCACTTGCGCAGAAAAGGCAAACTCTCCGATTCCGACATAGACGGTACGATTCGCGAAATCCGCCGCGCGCTTTTAGACGCAGACGTAGCTCTAGACGTTGTGCGATCTTTTACAGCTAAAATCCGCGAGCGCGCACTAGGCGAAGAGGTTTCTAGCGCACTGAATCCTGCGCAACAGGTTGTGCGAATTGTAAACGACGAGCTTACAAACGTTTTGGGCGCAGGCGTTGAGCGACCGCTGAATTTTGCAAAATACCCCCCAACCGTAATCATGCTTGCTGGTTTGCAAGGCGCTGGTAAAACAACGCTCGCAGGAAAATTGGGCTACTGGCTTAAGGATTCGGGACATACGCCTTTGCTTGTTGCAGCGGATTTGCAGCGCCCTAACGCCGTTACGCAGCTTGAGGTTGTTGCCGAGCGCGCAGGCGTGGCGGTTTTTGCGCCAGAGCGAGGCGTGCAAAGCGATGGCGGCAGCGAAGTTGTTTCGGCTGGTTTAGCAACTGGAGACCCTGTTAAGGTTGCGCGAGATTCCATTGACTACGCGCGCGCAAAAATGTACGACACGGTTATTATCGATACCGCTGGTCGCCTTGGCGTGGACGACGCTCTTATGCAGCAGGCGCGCGAAATTCGCGATGCTGTTAATCCGCAAGAAATCCTGTTTGTTATAGACGCCATGATTGGTCAGGATGCTGTTCGCACGGCTCAAGCATTTAACGAGGGCGTTGACTTTACGGGCGTTGTGCTTTCTAAGTTAGATGGCGATGCGCGAGGCGGCGCTGCGCTATCTGTTGCAAGCGTTACAGGCAAGCCGATTTTGTTCGCTTCTACTGGCGAAGGTTTGAAGGATTTTGAGATTTTCCACCCAGATAGAATGGCCTCCAGAATCCTAGATATGGGCGATATTCTAACGCTTATTGAGAATGCGCAAAAGCAGTTTGACGAGGAAGAGTCTAGAAAAGCAGCCGCCAAAATATCTGAAGGAACTTTTGGACTAGACGACTTTTTGGATCAGCTTCAGCAAGTTAAAAAGCTTGGTTCTATGAAGAAAATTCTTGGCATGATGCCTGGAATGGCGGCGCACAGGCAAGAGCTTGAGCAGTTTGACGACCGCGAGATAGACCGCACAGAGGCGATTATTCGCTCGATGACACCTAAGGAGCGCAAAGACACCAAGATTATTGATGGTTCTAGGCGCGCGCGAATCGCAGCTGGCGCAGGCGTTTCAGTTTCCGCGGTGAATGCGCTTTTGCAACGCTTTGAGCAAGCAGCTAAGATGATGAAGCGCATGAGCAATGGCGGCGGCGCAGGAATGCCTGGAATGGGCGGAATTCCTGGGTTTGGCGGCGGCGCAGGAAAGTCTAAGCGCAAAGACAAAAAGAGCAAGAAGAAGGGCGGAAAGTCTGGCAATCCTATGCGCCGCGAGGCCGAGGAGCGCGCGCTCAGAGACCGCTTGTCTGGAAATTCTTCTGCAAGTAGTGCGAATGATGGCGATGACGCTGGCGAGTCTGCCTTTATGAAGAAGAAGCAGGATTTGCCTAATAATTTGCCAGAAAATCTTCAAAATCTTATGAGTGGCGAAGGTGATTTTGCTGGCGGAATGCCTGATTTGCCGCCTAATTTGGGTGGCGGACTCGCAGGACTTTTCGGCAGATAATGCAAATAATGCGAATAATCCATATAACCAGTAGATGATTTACTCGATTTTACTTGCGATTTTACTTATTTCGCTTGTTTTGCTTCTAGTTTGGCAGCTGCTTAGGTGGCTGCCAGCTGGAGCAGATAAGCTAAAACCGCTGCCCTATGTTATTGCGCTGCTGCCGACTGCTCCGTTTTGCGCAGGTTTTGGGCTAATCGCCAGCGCTGTGGCTGCAGTTGCAACACGCTCGCAAAATGAATTTTATAAATATTACGTATTTTTGTGCGTTGCATATTCACTGTTATTCTTGATCTCTTTGAAATCGTATACGCCGTATTTTTCAAGAAGATTGATGCGAATAAAACAGGAAAAATCGCCAGAATCATCACTGATATCGCCAGAAAAATCACTAGAAATCCGCGTTATGACGCTTAATTGCAGATATGGCCGCGCAAACGCAAGGCAAATAATAAAACTCGCAAAAACGCATAAAATCGACACGATTCTTTTACAAGAAGTGAGCGAAAAACTTGTAAAAAACCTTGAAAAGCTTGGGATTGAACGCGATTTTGCGCATGTGCAATTGGGAAATACAAACAACCACGAAAATGGCGGATTTAACGCGATTTATACGCGACTAAGCAATATTAAGGAATCTTTTGGCGAGTCGATTAAGATTGATGCAGCAAACGTGCCAATTGTTACGGCGGTTGCTTGCGACTCGTCTTTGGCGGCTTGCGATTCTTCCGCGGAAAATCTTCTAATAACATTCGCCTCAGCGCATCCAAAATCGCCTATGCGCGGGTGCGATGCTTGGAGCAGCGGAATAATGTCGCTTGCAAAAATCGGCGAAAATCACAATAAAAGCGGATGCAAAAAAGTCACAATAATCGGCGGAGACTTAAACTCTACTCCAGACCACCCAAGCTTTAGAGCGCTACTAAAATCAGGCTTTTTCGATGCATCAATGCAAATTGGAAAGCGACTAAAAACCTGGCCAACGTGGCAAAAATGGCCGAATCTTGCGCTTGACCATGTGCTAATAAAGTCAACAGGATGCAACGCTATAGCCACAGAGCAACGCGCGATTCGCGTGGACGGCAGCGACCACTTTGCGCTAATCGTTTGCGTTTCACTCCTCCTCTAGCTCCCAGCCTTCTTGATTGTCTATTACTTTACCTTCGCGCATTTCCTCGTTTGGTGTTGTAGGAGGGCTGGCTAATTCTTGTCTCACAACGCTTCGCCTCTTACGTGTTCTATAGTGTTGCGGTTGTTCCGATTTGGCTTTGATTTTGTTTTTGGAGTTGAAGTTTGTTTGTAGGCGTGTGCCATTGGGTTATTTGGTATCGGCTTCCGCTCTTATACTGTTCGACCAAGAATCACCCAGCCCTCTTACGTGTTTGAACAATTGCGTATATCTTAATCGCCTGAGATTCTCGATTTTTCTTGCTACTTCAGCGAATCACCACCTTCGGCGCTGAGGCTCACCTCTTTCGCGGCGAAAAATCTCGAATCTCCACCTCGCTTGCGCGACGACCTGCCTTTTCGCTTAAAGCGCAGCGCGAAGGCAGGTCGGAGCGCTAGTCCACGCAATCAGTCATAATAGAAAAGTTATTCGCGTGAATCGAAGCCCTCTTATCGACCACGCGAGGAACAGTGGAACTCGCGAGGAGTGCCCCACACCCGAGCGAAATTCTACGACTCTAGTTATAAGGAGAGCCATTTTGGCAACCAAGATTCGTCTTAAGAGATTGGGCAAGAAGTTCTACGCCTTCTATCGCGTTGTAATTTCTGATTCACGCAACAAGCGTAACGGCAAGTCCATCGAAGAGATCGGCATCTACGATCCAAACAAGCAGCCATCTTTGATTCAGATTAAGTCTGATCGCGCACAGTACTGGCTTGGCGTTGGCGCACAGCCAACCGAACCAGTGTTGAAGCTGCTAAAGATTACTGGCGATTGGCAGAAGTTTAAGGGTCTCGACGGCGCAGAAGGCACGTTGAAGACTTCTGAGGCTGGCCCAGATGCTCAGGCTCGCGTTGAGGCTGTAGAAGCCGAAGCTCAGAAGCTTAAGGCCGCTAAGAGCGAGGCCGCTGCAAAGGCTCAGGCTGCTGCAGAAGCCGCTAAGAACGAAGCCGAAGAAGCCACTGAAGAAGCTCCAGCAGCAGATGCTGAAGCCGAGGAAAAGGCTGAGTAATTATGCTGGCTCAAGCTGTGGAACATCTCATTAAGAACATTGTGGATTTTCCAGATGACGTATCCGTGCGTTCTCATTCAAACGCTCGCGGCGAACTTTTGCGCGTGCGCGTAAATCCAGAAGACATCGGTCGCGTTATTGGAAGAAACGGTCGTACCGCCAATGCTATTCGTATTGTTGTTCAGGCTCTAAGCCGTCGCAATGTGCGCGTAGACATTATGGACGTACGTAAGTGAGATTGAACGTGGCTAAAAACCAACTTTTTGACAACCCTCAGCAAGGTTCAAACACCCTACTGAGGGTTTGTCGTATTGGAAAAGCGCAAGGATTAAAAGGCGAAGTTACGGTTCAAATCTTTACAGACGAACCTTATAATCGCTTTGAACCAGGCAATGTGCTTTACACTCAAGACGGCAAGCGCGAATTTACAATCGAGTCCGCTCGCACTTTCAAAAACCGCTGGATTCTGCTTTTTGAACAAAGCCTAAATCGTAACGACGCAGAGGCATTAAACGGCTTGGAGCTTTACACTAAGGCTCAAAGCGCGGAAGAATTAGAGCAAGAAAACGCCTGGTATATTAAGGATTTGGTAGGTCTTAGCGCGCGCATTTGTAAGAATAATTCACTTGGTGTTGCTCCTCGCGAAATCGGCAAAGTCGTAGACGTTGTGGACGGCGCGCAGTCGCTGATTAAAATCCGCCTTTTGGAGCCAGTTGGCGATGATAAAATTGCGCTAGTTCCTTTTGTTCAAGCGCTTGTTCCCGAAGTAAATCTTAAAGACGAATATTTAACTTTAGACCCTCCAGGCGGCTTAATCCCTGGGCTTTAGCTAAAGACTTAAGCTTAAGGCTTATAAAAATGCAAATCGACATAATCTCCGTATTTCCAGAATATTTTCGCATGCTTGATTTAAGCTTGCTCGGCAAAGCGCAAGATAATGGCCTGCTTAAAATCAACGCGTACAATCTTAGAAGATGGACGCACGACGTTCATCAATCGGTTGACGATACACCAGTTGGCGGCGGCGCTGGAATGGTGATGAAGCCCGAAGTGTGGTCGGAGTGCCTTGATGAGCTGCTTTTTAGTGGCGACAATGGCGACAACGACGCAATTCTAATCTTCCCAAATCCTTCTGCACCGCTATTTTCGCAAAAAGACGCAACGCAATTAGCAAACGCAAAGCGACTCGTGTTTGGATGCGGCCGCTACGAAGGCTACGACGCGCGAATCCCAGAATACTACAAATCGCGCGGCTTAGATGTGCGCGAGTACTCGATTGGCGACTACGTTCTTAATGGCGGCGAAGTGGCTGTTAGCGTTATGGTAGAGGCCATTACGCGCTTGATTCCAGGCTTTATGGGTAACCCTGAGTCGATTGTGGAAGAGTCGTACACGGGCGCGGACGCGATTCTTGAGCATCACCAGTACACGCGTCCAACAACTTGGCGCGGCATTAGTGTGCCTGCGATTCTTACTTCGGGCGACCACGCTAAAGTGGATCGATTCCGTAGAGATGATGCGTTGGAGCGCACAAGTCAAATTAGACCAGATTTGATTGAGAAACTTGATTGCAAGTCGCTTAGTAAGCAGGATCGGAAAACGCTGATTAGCCTTGGATGGGAGGTTTCTGGCGATTCGCCAAGACGCGCGACAACCTGTAAAATTTAGCTGCGCTATTCCGAACGGCTATTAGTAGCCGTTCGGCTGATTTGGCATGTAAAGTCCATTGGACTTTACATTTGAGCCAAATCACGCTTTGAAGGAGCTTGAAATGCATTATGCAATTTCAAGCTCAGTCAAAGCGCGTGCTTGAATAAACATAACTGCAGTCTCACCATAGTTGCGCGTGTCGAAAATCTCCCACCCCGCGCAAATCTTAGGCACAACGCTGCGCGCGCTACGCTCCAAAACAATCAACGTATCTGCAGCAGCGCTCACAACTCCCCTATTAACCATGTTTTCAATCAAAAGCTCAACTTGTGCCGTCTCCAACGCGTACGGCGGATCTATAAACACCAAATCGAAAGCCTCGCCGCTGTAGTCTTGCACAAACTGCTCCGCACGCTTTTTATTTACGCGCACGCTTAAATCCTGGCTCCACGCGCTTTGACTTTCTAGCACTTTAACGGTTTTTGCAATTAGTGCCGCCGCAGCCGCGTTAGCCTCTACACACACCAGCTCGTTTGCACCCCTAGAAATCGCCTCTACACCCAACGCCGCGGTTCCAGCAAATAAGTCGAGTACGCGCGCTCCCCCGCACACTCCCCACGAGTCAAGTCTAGAAAAAATCGCCTCTTTTGTGCGGTCTGTTGTTGGTCTTGTACATGACTTTGCGGCGCATAATGGCGTGCCTTTAAATCTTCCTGCAATTACGTGCATATTTTAAGCATATCATTTTAATTTATTTTGCCTTATGCATCTTTTTTACTTGTGTCAAATTTTATCCTTGTTAAAATTGTATTGGTCATTTGTTTATTAACATCAACAAATGTTGCTTAGCACTGGTTTCTGGCGATTTATCCCAAACTACGCTAAACAATGAAGTTTGCTAAAAAGCCTAAGCATAAAATATCTAAATCCCAAATACAACTGACATATAACTAAACAACTAAGGAGCAGCAATGACTTCAATCATTTTAGATTGCGACCCTGGCCACGACGACGCGATGGCAATTCTTCTAGCGCTTGGCAACCCAAACATTGATTTGATTGGCGTAACAACAGTCGGCGGTAATCAAAGCCTCGAAAAAGTAACATACAACGCGCGAGCAACGCTAGAAATGGCTCACGCAACAAACATTCCAGTTCACGCAGGATGCGATCGCCCAATGATTCGCCCGCTAGAAGTGGCGGCAGCCGTTCACGGCGAAACTGGCCTAGACGGAGTAACTCTCCCAAAGCCAACTCGCCCATTAGACGAAGGTCACGCCGTAAACTGGATTATTAACACGATTATGAACAGCGAGCCAGGCACGATTACGCTTGTTCCAACAGGCCCACTTACAAACATCGCTATGGCAGTTCGCATGGAGCCGCGAATCGTTAGCCGCGTCAAGGAAGTTGTTCTTATGGGCGGCGGCTATCACGTTGGCAATTGGAGCGCAGTCGCAGAATTTAACATTAAGGTAGATCCAGAAGCCGCTCACGTTGTGTTTAATGAAGATTGGCCTATTACAATGGTTGGCCTTGATTTAACGCACCAAGCACTTTGCACGCCGCAAGTGCAGGCTAAAATCGACGCAATCGGCACGCCTCTTTCTGCCTTTGCAAGCGGCTTGATGGATTTCTTCCGCAAGGCATATCAAAATAATCAAGATTTTATTGACCCACCTGTACACGATCCATGCACGGTTGCATACTTGATTGACCACAGTGTTGTGCAAACTCGCAGATGCCCTCTAGACGTTGAAATTAAAGGCGATTTAACGCTTGGAATGACGGTTGCAGATTTGCGCGGACCAGAGCCATCCGCAAGCGAATGCCACACGCAAGTGGCCACTAAGCTTGACTTTAACAAGTTCTGGGATTTGATTATCGACGCTCTAAAGCGAATCGATGGAATCAAATAAGTCAAGTAAACCAAGTAAACCAAATAGTCAAACAATATACATCAAACAAATAAATAAAAGATAATAGAGAAAATCCCTAATAAGAGAAGATCCCTAATAACCAAACAAATATATAGGAGTTATTATGACTGAGGTTTCATCTCCAGCTCCACACATGTTAGACAAGGGCGGGCGCTCAATCGTAGCACTTATGACCGCACTTCTAGTGGCCATTTTTGCGTTCCAGCTAAACGCATCCATGCTCTCCCCAGCACTCGCCACTATGACGCACGAGCTTAAAACAACGGATACGCAAATCGCGCTAACACAAACCGTGTTCTTTACTGCAGCAGCGCTGTTTTCGCTATTCCTACCTCGCTTGGCAGACCTTGTTGGCCGCAAAAAAGTACTTACGGGCATTCTCATTTCAACCATTTTAGGATGCGTGATTAGCGCCATTGCACCAAATGTTACGGTTCTTATGATTGGCCGAATCCTTCAAGGCGCAAGCGGTCCAGTTGTGCCAATGTGCTTGATTATGCTGCGCGTGCGCGTTAGCGAAGAAAAGCGTTACGCAAAGTTGATGGCAATTTTAACATCTGTAAATGGCGGAATTGCAGGCGTTGACGCACTTGCAGGCGGCTGGCTCGCAGGCAACTTTGGATTTAGATCCGTGTTTTGTACTATGGCTGTAATCGGCGTTATTGCAGTTCTTTTGGTTATATTCCAGACTGAAGAATCGCACGCTCAAGACACTCCTAAGATGGATTGGGTTGGTGTTGTAACGCTTGGCATCGCGTTCTTGGCTGCATATCTTGCGATTAACGAAATCGGCAAGCTTGCTAGCGCCAACTTGACTCTTGTTGCAGTTCTTGTAGTTCTTGCAATCGTTTTCTTTGTAATCTTCTGGAACGTAGAGGGCAAAAACTCCGCTCCGCTTGTTTCTACAAAATATATGAGCCAACGCCGCACTTGGGGATTGCTTTCTTGCACGCTTCTTACAATGACGGGCGTTTTTGCAATCATGAATGGCGTTGTTCCACAGCTTGCACAAGATGTTAAGTCTGGAGCTGCAATGAGCGCAAGTGTGGTTAGCTTTGCAACTCTTACACCTTACGCAATCATTGGCTTTGTGTTTGGTCCTGTTGCTGGCATGCTTGCTGCAAAGTTTGGATACCGACTCGTTTTGCGCGCTGGAATCCTTGTAAGCGTTCTTGGCGTTGTATTTGGAATGTACGTTGCCGAGATGCCTTCTGTTTGCGCTCTTGTAGTGCTTTCTTTGTGGCTTGGAATTAGCTACGCAGGTGTTGCAAACATTATGCTTAACGGCCTTGGAATTGTGCTTTCTCCTAAAGATAATCCTGGATATTTGCCTGGCATGAATGCTGGCGCGTTTAACCTTGGTGCAGGATTGAGCTTTGCGATTCTTTACGCTGTTATGACCAATTTTGCGCAGAACGCGGGAGCCACCACTGGCTACGTTGCTTCGATGATTGCTGGAATCGTTCTGCTTGCGCTCGCGTTTGCATGCTCGTTCTTGATTCCTAAGCCAGAAGATTGCGACTGATAAGCGCTTAGACTGCGCTTGCTCAGGCAGGTAAAATCGCTCGCGAGTTACAGCACACTGTAGCGCGCGAGCGATTTTCCGCTTTTTGTACGTGTTTTAGGTCAAAAATGGTACAAAATGCGGAAGATTTTTCCCGAGTTTGTACCATTTTTTGGTGGAATGTGGTACAAAAAGCGTCACATCGTTCGCGCGCTCTAAGCGAATGCAGGTCGGAGCGAGTATCACGCGCGCTCATGAATGCTTTGCATACGCTCCTCAACAAGCTCTGGCGTCATCGCCTCGTGCACCGCTTCAACAGACTCCATGTTAAGCGCAGCAGCAGCAACCGCAAATCGCCCAGTCTTAGAATTGTCAAAGTGGTTGTATCGCGCGTAAATCAAAGCAGCAGTCGCAGTATCGCTAGAACCGTTGTCGTTGCCAACAGCCTTAGCGCCTTCAGATCCGTTTCCTCTAGAAACGATCATTCTTTGAACGCGCCGCAAAGGAACAGGGTAAAACGCAATTCCTTCCCCAAGAATTCCATACGCAACGCCTTCTCGCCCAGAATTAACAAACACGCGCTTTACTCCGCGCTTAAGCAGCGCCTTTGCGCATTGAACGGCTGACCTTTCGTCTACAGCGCAAATTCCAGTAAGAGCTTGCGATTCTGCAGTGTCTAAAACAAGAGTATCAATGCAATTTAGGCGCGAAAGTATTCTCGGCGCTTTTGCATCCGTTATTGCGCGAACCATAATCGGCTTCTTGTAGTTATCGCACACCCATTCAAACGACTTTTGCGAAATGTTGGTGTCGAGCGCAACAATATCTGCATTTTCTATGATTGATATTCTTTCACGCAAAAAGTCTGGCGTCATGTAATCGTAGATGCTCATGTCATCTAGCGCCAAAAGCCTTTGACCAGAAGCGTCTCCAACGTACATGTAAGATGCTGTCATTGCGTCTGGCAGCTGCTTTGAGTAGCCTATGTCTAGTCCGTTTACGGATGCGTCGATTTTGAACAACTCGCCATTATGGTCGCCTCCGTACACAGAGACCAGACTTGCGCGCGTGTTCATCCTCTCTAAAGCAACTGCTATATTTCGCCCAACTCCACCAAGCGCGTAGCGCCACCTTTGCAGCGTTCGACGTGTAGTCCATAAGATCTCCGCACGCGATTCCCAAAACATCCATGCTTATTCCGCCGATTACAGTCACGTAGCTTGGTGGCGTAACAATGTAACCTTTGCCTCTAAGGTATCCCTTGCGAATCAAATTAGAAATGTGCGCTGCCACGCCCGATCGCGTAATACCAGCTAAATCTGCAAGCTCCTGCTGACTAATCATAGGATTCTGCTGAATCCACGACAATATTTGTTGTTCGCGTTCAGTCATCTTTGCCTCGTCTCTCGCGTTTTTACCTTATACTTCTAGAATATTCAAAAATTGTCTTTTTCGCACGTAAATTGTAAAAAATTGTGCGATTTTCTTCTCGATTTTCTTCTAATTGCTCAAAATTACCGTGCTGCTTCCACGAGTAAAGTCTAAAACTGCACCAGCGAGTTGCGTGTGATTTTGCAAAGTCGGGTCGCTTGCAAGAATCGAAGTTGCGCATTGCCTTGCGTCTGCAATAATATGCGCGTCTTTAACAACTCGAAGCAACTTTAAGCTTGATTTTCCGCCAGATTGACTATCTCCTAAAACGTCTCCAGCGTTTCTAAGCTCCAAGTCTTTTTGCGCGATTACAAAACCATCTAGCGATTCTTCTACAACTTGCAAACGCTCTGCTGCCAACTCATTGCCTTGAGCTGCAGATACCAAAAAAGCCCATGATTGCGTGCCAGAGCGACCCACTCGTCCCCTAAGTTGATGAAGCTGCGCAAGCCCGAATCGCTCTGCGTTAAAAATCACTATGCAACTTGCTTTTGCAACGTCTACGCCAACTTCGATTACGGTTGTAGAAACCAAGATTTGCACTTTTCCGCTTTCAAAGTCGCTCATAATTTTGCGCTTCTCGTCGTCGCTTGTGCGGCCTGTAAGCTCAGCAAAATTGACGCCACTAAATTGAGCGAGGTTTTTAAGACGAGTTAAAATTTGCGATACTGTGTGAATTTGTGAATTTGCTTGCGAATTAACTTGCGAATCGTTTAGTGGATTAGATTCGTATGCGCCAAAATCGCCAGCAACCGCGCAATCGCCATTATCTCCGTTGTCGCCATTATCGCCATTATCATCATCGTCTATTCGCGCACAAACAATGTACGCGTGCTCCCCCGCGTCAATTCTGGAACGAACGTGGCTAAACATTGCGGCCATTTTTGCAAAGTCCAGCTCGTTTATAACAAACGTGCGAATCGGCTTTCGGCCGCCTGGAAGCTCCGTTAAGTAAGATGCGTCTAAATCGCCAAACCAAGTCATTGCAGCGCTTCTAGGGATTGGCGTAGCCGTCATAACAAGAAGATGAACATCCGCATTATTGCTCATTTTGCGTACAAGCGAATCGCGCTGCTCAACGCCAAATCTGTGTTGCTCGTCGATAATCGCAAGCGCAAGGTTTGTGGGCTTAAAACTGGCGGAAAATGCGGCATGAGTGGCCACTATAATCGCTGGCTCGCCGCTTGCTACTTTTGCCAAAGCACTTCTTCGATCCGCCAGCTTCATTCCGCCTGTCACAAGCGTAATTTCAACGTTTATATGCGCGCGCGCAATCATTTTGCGCAAATTTTCGGCGTGTTGATGAGCCAGCACTTGAGTTGGCGCAACAAGAACCGCTTGATGGCCCGAACCAACAGCTTGAAGCATTGCGCTCATTGCAACAACCGTCTTTCCAGATCCGACTTCTCCTTGCAAAAGACGACGCATTGGTTTTAATGGGGATTCTGCGGTTGCTTGCGATTCGCCCTGCGCGCCTTGCATATCTTCAGTAATCTCGCTAATAACGTTTTTTTGGCCTTCCGTCAACGCAAATGGCAAACTTTCTTCAAACTGCTGCCTTAAAGCGCCATTGTTGCATTTATAAGCAGAGCCTAGACGCGAATTCTCGCGCGATTGCAAAACAGCAATTTGAGATATAAACGCCTCTTCAAAACGCATTGTGTTAATTGCGCACGCAAAATCCTCTTTGCTTTGCGGATTGTGGATTGATTCAAACGCATCCGCACGGTGCATAAGATTTTTACTTGCGATTACGGATTGCGGAAGAATGTCTGGCAGGGATTCAGGCAGGGATTCAGGCGCAAAATCGCCACTATCACAACTCTTAAAAAGTTGCAATAATCCTAAAATCGTCTCGTGAATATGGTCGCTAGAAATACGCGAATTTGCGTGATAAATCGGCCGAGGAGCGCATAACTTTTCAAACGCTTCTTCAACACTTTTCGCAGCAAAATCGTCAGACGCGCTTGACTTGTCATCGTTGCTCGACTCGCCATCATTATTAGAGTGCGCCAAAACGCTTATAACTTGCGGATGCGTGAATTGCAAAACGCCATTAAAAGCGCCGCTCGTGCCGCCCACAACAACGGTTTGACCAACGCTAATGCGGCTGCTAACCCATTGCGCGTATTGCTTGCTTTTTGAAAAATAGACGATTTGAGCGCGCGACGCATCTTGCGCAACGTTTACGTCTAGGCGATACCCTCTTCGCGCATTCATTTGCACTAAGTTTATGGACTGTATAATCGCACAAAACGCCACTTCTTGACCTGGCAAAATTTGGCTTAAATGCGCGCGTTTTAGCGGATTTGTGACTCTAAACGGGTAGTACGTTAGCGCGTCTTTTACTGTGACTACACCTAGCGATTTTAAGGCAGACACGCGGCGCTTGTTGCCTACGATTGAAGATATTGCTGTGTTAAGTGTTATGCGTGCTGCCATACTTCGATTATAATCGTTGCGCTACGCTTTAAGCGCGCCGTAACGCTCGCACAACTTTCCGCACTTTGTAGCTCAAAACAGCATGTAGGACTACAAAACCCGTCAAACAACTCCGCACTTTGTACCAAATTCGACCCAAAACACGTACAAAAAGCGGAAATGTAGCGCGCGCGGTCTAAGCGCGAATGCAGGTCAATTCGCTAACAAAAAAGCCCCGAGCACTGCTCAGGGCCTTACATTTAACACGCGATTCACGCTTCAACACGCTGAACCTTGCCTGCCTTAATGCATTTTACGCACACACGAAGGCGAACATTTTCGCCATCAATGGTGGTGCGAACTGGCTGAAGGTTCGGGCGGAAGGTGCGCTTATTGCGAATGTGCGAATGTGAAACACTGAAACCGGTCTGCGGTCCCTTGCCACATACTGCGCAACGAGCTGCCATAATTGGACTCCTATTTTCTTTGACTTGCAAGTCTTGCGTCGCTCATCCATGCAAATCCAAACGCGACTAACCAATGTTAAATCGCATAAACAAATAAGCATGCCTGAACGCACAACTACACAAGTATATCACTACGCCAGACATTACAACATACGCGAGGAATCGACGACTTCGAGCTACGTAATGCGTCAACTATTTCCGCTTTTTGTTGTTGATTTTGCCGTTTAGAGCTACAAAAAGCGGAAAAATCGCTCGCGCTGACTGCATTAAGTAAGGTAGAGATTCGAGATTTTTCGCAGCGGATGAAGCGAACCTCAGCATGAAATGGTGATTCGCTGAAGCAGCAAGAAAAATCGAGAATCTCAGGCGATTAAGCAATACGCAATTGTTCAAGCACGCAAGAGGGCTGGGTGATTCTTGGTCGAACAGTATAAGAGCGGCAGCCGATACCAAATAATCCAATGGCTCACACCTACAAACAAACTTCAACCAAAAACAAAAAATCAAAGCCAAATCGGAACAACCGCAACGACAGACTACACGTAATAGGCGGAGCGTTGTGAGACAAGAAACACCCAGCCCTCAGCAACACCAAATAGGAAATATCGTTCGCGCGTTACAGTGTGCACGAGTTGCCATCAATCAAGATGCGCGAATTTTGGCGCAAATCCGCAATATTCTTGCATCCAAGCAACGCCATAATCACGCGAATCTGCGCCTTCCAATCCTCAATTTGATCAACAAGCGCATCCTGTCCACCGCAAGTGAGCGTATGCAAGAACTCGCCCGCAACTCCAACCGCACTCGCCCCAAGCTTTAGCGCGCGCACAACATCAAGCGGCGTACGCACTCCTCCGCTTGCAAACACTTGCATTTGCGCACTATCGCAAGAATCGCAAGCAGCCGCACTATCGCAAGAATCGCAAGAATCGCTCAAAATCTTATCGCATTGCGCTATGTCTAGTAACGACTCAACAGTGGTAAGCCCCCAAGAATCAAGGAACTCGTAGCCGCGCGCACCCCCACGCCTTGCATTTTCAATCGCAACAAAATTCGTGCCGCCGCGCCCACCAACGTCCACAGCGCGCACGCCCACATTTTGCAATCGCAGAACATCCCCAGCGCTCATTCCGCATCCAGTCTCCTTAACAACAACTGGCACTTTCATTGCATCAAGCGCGCGCACAATCGCCTCAATATTGCTAAGCCACGCGCTAAAATCGCGGTCGCCTTCGCTCATAACAAGCTCTTGCGCCGCATTAAGGTGAATTTGCAACGCGTTTGCTTGCAAAATTTCCACAGCTTTAATCGCCTGCTCAACGCTTGCGCCTGCGCTCACATTCGCCATAACAAATCCGCGCGGATTAAAGCGCCGAATCACGCTAAAGGTTTCTGCAAGATGCGGATTTTTAAGCGCTGCGCTTAGCGAGCCACACGCCATTGCTACACCAGTTTTTGCCGCCACTCTAGCTATCGACGCGTTTATATTTTCGCCATTCTTGCTGCCACCCGTCATTGCGTTAATGTACAGCGGAACGTCCCATTTTTCGGATTCTCCAAACACGCTCACGCTTGTATCTACGTCGCTTAGCGCCAATTGCGGCAACGCGTTTGGAATAAATCGCACGCCTTCAAAACCAGATTCCGCGTGCGATTTATATTGTTCGCACGCAAGTTTTATGTGATCGTCTTTGCGCTGCTCGATAAGCGAAGAGTCGCGATTTTCATCAAATTCCGCGACTTTCAGATTAAGCGCCTCAATCCCACTTTTTTGCCATTCGTCTTTAATGCGATTAGCCACTGCATCAAAATCTTGTGCGCGCGCAATTGCGATTCCGCAATCTCCGCCGCCTGCGCCGCTTGTTTTGGATGGCAATCCTGCACTGTTGGCAACTTCGATTAGCTGCGTAAGTTTTTGTGTTTCGATTAGCGTTCCCGTGATTTCGCCAAGATCTTTTAGCAACGCACGATTTTGCGCGAATCCGCTTAACAACGCGTTAAAATCCCCATTTTCTAGCGCATTTGCGATTTTTTGCACGCATTTTTCGCTTTGCACGCAAAAATCTTCGTAATTTTTAGCGTATGTTTTATCAATATTATTCACGCTTAAAGTGCCGCTTGCCTCAGATTTCACTCCAGATTTTACGCTTCCAACAAGCTCCGCACTACTGGCAGGGCTACCCGTCCAGCCAACTAAAAGTCGCAAGCTTGCGCCCACTCTTAAGCGTTTTACAACAAACCGCGGCCACTTTTTTTGCAACAACTCGTGTAGGCTTGAGTCGCCGCTTTCAATCATTTCTACTTCTGCTTTAAGCCATTCGCGATTGTACGCGCGGTACATTACCCACCCACCGTATGCGCTTGCAGCCACGTCTCCGCCGCTTCCCGACTTTTTTACTAGCGAAGACGCAATTATGGCTAGCTTGCACAATTCTGGCGTTGCAAGCGTTAATCCGTACCATTTGCACAGCGCGCGCAGGGCAGCCACCGTTACAGCCGCAGAAGATCCAAGCCCGTATTTTTTGCCGCTTTTTTTATCGTCTAAATCGCTTTCAATGCGTACGTTGTATTCGCGCGCGCAACCCAGTGCGTCCTCCGCACCCAACACGCCCATCTCGCGCGCATATTCATCTACAACGTTCATTGCGGAAATCACATACGCGTAGTATTTTTTTAATTTTTTCTACATTAGTTTGTTCTAGCAAATCGTTGGTTGCTGGCGATTCTTCCGCTGGCAAATCGCAAGCAGACGCGCGAGCACCGCATCCGCATCCATCATTTTTATCTAAAATAAATTCCTTGTTATTGCCAAAACGCGCGCCGCCAAACTTCCAATACAGCGGCTCAAAGTTTTTATCCTCACACGCAATTTTTCCGTAAAAATTCCCGCCGTAAAAATTCCTGCCAAAGTCGGCATCTTCAGAAAAATCGCAAGCTCCAGCCGCGTCAACCGTAACTTTAACATAACGATTCACAGCTGCTACGATTGCCGCTCTTCCATCCACAACAGCGTATTCACCTGCTATATAAAGCTTTCCAGGAGCTTCCGCTTGAAACTTAGTCATGATTTTCTCCGTACGCCGTTACGCTAACCGCATCGCCTGGGCGCGCAATAACAAACTGCGGATTGGATTGCGCTGATTCAACAGATTCCGCAAAATCCGCATGAGGCAAATCCGCCAAATCCGCCGATTTCTGCGACTCGCGCAAACTCTTAATCTCACTCAACACGCGCAGCCTCAACTCGTTTTTAACGCGCAAAACTTGCTCCGCACTAGTTAAAACCTTAACATTTGGACCTGCGTCCATTGTAGCCCAAACAGGCCACCCCTCGCCGCGCATTTGCAGCACAACTCTAAGCACGGCGTGCGATTCTTCGCTAAGGTAGTCAACGCTAGGATTGGCCGCGCGCATAGCAGCATGCATTCCTAAAGCGTTTCGCTCCGAAACCTCGCCCAACGCCTCTAAATCGCAGTTTTTAATCGCTTGCAAAGCCGTTGCAATGTCATCTTTACAACTTTCAATCCAACTTTTATAAAGCTGCGATGTTTCAACCGTTTGACGCATTGCTTTGCGGCTCGAAATCTTCTTTTTACTTGGATTCAAAACAACAGCCACCATTGCAAGATTAAAATCTTTTGGCGATTCAATTGGCTCCGCGTAACTTGTTTCGCTACTCACGCCCGCGTTCCACAACACCAATCCGCCATAAATCGACCTGCATGCCGACCCCGACCCTTTGCGCGCTAAAATCGAAAGTTCGCGCGCGTTTAACCTAAGACCAGACGCATACGCTGCAGCCGCCGCCAGCGCTGCAAAACCCGAGGCGCTAGACGCAAGACCTGCTGCCGTTGGAACCGTGTTTTTGCTTACGACTCGCGCATGGCTTTCGATTCCAGCCATTTTCCGCACCATGTCTAGCATTTTTACGATTCGCGCACGCTCTTCGCTTTGCAATAAATCGCCACTAAGCTCTGTGTTGTTTAAGCAAACGGAGTCTTCTTTTAGAAAATCGTCAAAATTCACGCTAGTTTTAGTGGAAAATCCGCCTAAAGTCAAAGATAGCGAGGAAGAATACGGCAAAATAAGCTGCTCGTCGCGCTTTCCCCAATATTTGATTAGCGCAATATTTGCGTTTGCTTCCGTGATTGCGCAATGCGTTTGCATCGACTCGTCAAACGCTATTTTTGGCTCAATTTCAACGTTTTCCACAATAACCTTTCTAAAACCTTTCTATAACCTTTCTAACTGCCAATTTCCACAATCCACGTTTTGGCAGCACCTGCACGCTCTAAAGCCAGCGCCACTTTAAGCGCATTATCGTAACTTTGCGCAAGCGCGATAACGCATCCGCCACCGCCACCTCCAGTCAGCTTTGCTCCCAAAGCACCACTTTTGCACGCAGCACTAACCAACTCGTCTAATAGTGGCGTGCTCACGCCTAATTGCGCAAGAATCTTGTGCGCGCGGCTCATCTTAAGCCCAATTTCCAGCGGCCGCCCAAGCTCTAAATCATCTTGCGCACTAATAGCGATTTTCCCAAGCTGCTCTAGCATCGCATCAACCGCATGCGGATTCAAATCGTGCTTTTTGCGCAATGCTTCAACCGTATCGCGCGTTTGACCCTTGCACCCCGAATCAGCCAAAACAAGCCACGCGTGCAATCGTATATTTATATTGCTAAATTCGCCGCGCAAAAATCGCACCGCACGCGCCGAAGCAGTAGCCTTAGCGTCTAATCCAGATGCCTTTCCATGAGCAACATTTTCTGCCTCCTGCGTAAGCGCAAAAAGCTGACCCTCGCTGGCTTCAATCGCGTAATAGTCTAGAATCGCGCGAATTACAGCGCCTGCAGCTGCAGCCGACGACCCCAATCCTCGCTCTGGCGGAAAATCGCAAGCTGTTTCCACTTGTAACGCTTCGCCGTGCCAATTCGCAAATTGCAAAGCCTTATAAATCGCGGTTTTAATGGAGTTCAAACGCTTTGGTGCATTTTTTAATGGCCCGCAAAAATCCAACGCTTTAAGCGTTACGTAACTTTGAGCAAGCTCTTGCAAGCTGTTTTTATTAGGATTATTTTCGATTTGGGTAACTAGCTCGTCGGTTGCTTGCGACTTTTGCGCACCTGCGTTTAATTCGTTTTCTGCGTTTTGTGCGTTGTATGCCTTTTCTGCGTTTGCGCTACTAACTGTTGCGCGCATCTTAAGATTTTTCAGCGGAAGAGCCACTGCACTGTAGCCATAAACAACCGAATGCTCACCAAAAAGAATTACTTTTGCGCAAGTCTGCCCAACGCCAATGCGATTATGTACGCGATTTTTTGTGCGCTCATTATTGCAATCGCACGGATTAGACGCGTGGCGATTCGCTAAAGTATTGCACTCAGTCACTAATCCTCCTTTGCGACGCACTGGTTCACTTATTGGCATTGCTTAATTATTAGCATTGCATAATTGCGCAAATGCTCGCTTTTGCATGTTAAGTCTATTTATCAACTTTTATAATTTAGTAGCTAAAACGATTCAACACCACGATTTGCGCAATACGCACACAACACATTCACATTTCCCGAATTTTGTTTCTCTAATTAGCGTGTTCAACAACAAAACACGGAAAACAACTCCGCACTTTGTACCAAATTTGACCCAAATCACGTACAAAAAGCGGAGATGTAGGTCGTCGTTCGCGCCCACGTTTGTTTCTTTTCCCCCACGTTTGTTCCCATTTCAGCCAATTTTGGAAACAAACACGGGAAATAAAAAGCTCTGCGCAAGTCGCAGCAAGTAAAACTCACCACAATTCGCACAGAGCCAATGCTTAAGATCAATCCAAATGGATTGCCTCCCATCGCAAATTCCGCAAAATCACAAGCAATCGCAAGAAAACTTGCAAGAACTCACAAAACCCGCGTGAGAAGCTGGAACACGTTTAACTACTCAGCTACAACCTTAACAGTAAAGGAAGCGCTGATTTCTGGGTGAAGAGCCACAGTTGCTGGGAATTCGCCAGTGGTCTTGATTGCAGCAACGCTAATAGCGTTGGAGTGTTGTAAAACGTTGCTAATTCTTTAGTTAATCTTGCTGCGATTTGCCTTCCGATTGCTTTTTAGCTTTGTTTGCAGCATGAGCTTTATAAAGTCCAATAAAAGTTGGCACAAGAGAAATCAGCAAAATCGCCACTATAACAAGCTCAAAATTCTTTTGAACAAAAGGAATGTTGCCAAAGAAGTAGCCTAGAAGAGTAAAAAGCGACGACCACACTATTCCGCCAAGAACAGAAAAAGGAGTAAAACGAGTCCAACGCATGCCAGAAATGCCAGAAATAAATGGCATAAATGTGCGAATAAATGGGAAGAATCTGCCTAAGAACACTGCAATTGGTCCCCACTTATCAATCATTTGCTCTGTTTTAGCAATGCGTTCTGGCGTTAGGGCCTTAACTTTGCCTGATTCAACGATTCGCCTGCCGAAAAAGTGGCCAATAAAGTAGTTGCATTGGTCGCCAATAATTGGTGCAAGCCAAACAGCTACGAGCAAAATCGCAAGTGGAAGCGAGCTTTTACCAGTTTGTGCATCTGGAGCTGCAAAGAATCCAGCTGCAAAAAGCAAGGAATCTCCAGGCAAGAATGGGAAGAATACAACGCCTGTTTCAATAAAAATGATTAGAAAAATCAATGCTAAAGCAGGAGCAGTTCCCATAGCAATCCAGCCAGCTATAGCAGAGCGCGGATCTTTAAGAAGGTTAAGAATAAAGTGAATAAAACCCATGTGTGTACCTAAATCTGTTTGTGATTGCGAATTTTGTTGCAATCGCGTGGAGTATCATTATATTGCACGCTTTAGATAGGGGAATGTGGCTGGTAAGGTATTCATTTAGAATTTAGCACGTTAAAGGAGAGTGCAAGAGATGGCTCAGTGTAAAGCAAACGCTAATGCTGCTAATGCTAACGCAGATGAACCCCTTGAGTCGCCTGGCGAATTGGAGTCGGAGCTGTCTATAGCAGATATCTCCAAACGCCACTCAAATCCTAAGCGCTGGGTGCTTTATTTTGCGATTCTTCTTGTAGCGGTTGTTGTTCCTTATTGGGCGGGTAGAACTTTGGCAGTTCAGCATACTGCTTGGGTTGTTAAGAATTTTTCTGGATTATCTGCACAAGGAGTTGTGTTTATTGCTTGGGTTACAACAGTTGCAACTGCTACAGTTTTAGCAATGGCGCTAATTGAGTCTGGTAGATGGCTTTGGCGATTTTTGTTTGTTGTTTTTCTAGCGATTGAACAATTTATTAGCGGATTATGCTTATTGCGCTTAAGTTTTTGGTATTCAACATACGTAGTTTACGGACCGGCAAGTGGGCTTGCAAATGCAGCAAATCTTGGAATAATCTCTGCTGGATTTGGCGTTGCTGTTTATGCGATTTTATTTGTTGGATTGCTTGTAATGGTTCCTAAAAAATCGCGATTAAACGTTTTGACTCGCAGCTGGGCTTCGTTCATAATGTTTTACGCTATTGAAGTTCTTGCGATTCTTGTTGTGATTTTTGGTGGATTTATGACTGCTATGTAGTCTTTATAAGCTTGTTTGGGCATAGTTGTAACATTGAAACTCGGCGTGTAACGCCCGCGGATTTGCAAGCGCTGTATTAAAGGATGCGGCACCGCGCAGTAACTACATAAGGAGGACGCCGTGGCATTAACGGCTGAAGATAAGAAGAACATTATCAACGAATACGCAACGCACGAGGGTGACACGGGTTCCCCAGAGGTTCAGGTTGCTTTGCTCAGCAAGCGCATCTCCGACCTTACCGATCACTTGAAGGAGCACAAGCATGATCACCACTCTCGTCGTGGTATGATGCTCATGATTGGTGACCGTCGTCGTCTTCTTGATTACTTGAAGCGCGTAGACATTAATCGCTATCGTTCTTTGATTGATCGACTCGGATTGCGTCGATAAGTCTTTTTGCCCGAGCATAAGCTCGGGCTTTTGTATTTATGCATCTGTATTTATACGTATTGTTTATGCAATTCTAGTGAATTTAGTGTGTTTGAAGTAGAATTAAAAAGCTTGATTAAATGGCTGAATTTGAGGTTTGAAGATTTAAGTTTGAAGATTTAGGATTAACGATTTAGATTCTAAGCTAAATAATTTAAGAATAATTGATTTAAGGTTAAACGATTAAGATTTAAGTGATTTAAGATTTAAGCGATTTAGTTTTAGCAAGTTCTTAAGTTTGCAGGATTTATAACTGAAGAATAAAACATAATTGAATATGGATGATTGAAGTAACCGAAACAAAAAACTACGAAATGTTGGTTATGCATTTTGCAAAGATTCGCGCGGATGTTAGGCAAAGGTAACAAAAAAGCGAGTCTGCCAATGACGACGCATGTTGGTTGATTAGGTAAGTTAAGAAAAGGAGGAACCCGTGGAGGGTCCCGAAATTAAGGCTGTAGAAGCCGTTATTGATAATGGTTCATTTGGAAAGCGCACGCTGCGTTTTGAAACAGGTCGCCTCGCTCAGCAGGCGGATGGTGCTGTTGCCGCATACTTGGATGACGATTCCATGATTTTGTCGACGACGACTGCAGGATCTAGTCCAAAAGAAAACTATGACTTCTTCCCACTGACTGTTGATGTGGAAGAAAAAATGTACGCTGCTGGTAAGATTCCAGGATCTTTCTTCCGCAGAGAAGGACGCCCGTCAAATGAGGCAACGCTTGCGTGCCGTATTATTGACCGCCCATTGCGCCCACTTTTCCCACATACTTTGCGTAACGAAGTGCAAGTTGTAGAAACGATTTTGGCAATTAATCCAGATGATGCTTACGACGTTATTGCTTTGAACGCTGCATCTGCTTCTACTATGATTTCTGGTTTGCCATTTGAAGGCCCAGTTTCTGGTGTGCGTTTGGCTTTGATTGATGGCCAGTGGGTTGCATTCCCTCGTTGGAGTGAGCGTGAGCGTGCTGTATTTGAGATTGTTGTTGCTGGTCGCGTTATTGAAAATGGCGATGTTGCGATTGCAATGATCGAAGCAGGCGCTGGTAAGAATGCTTGGAATTTGATTTATAATGAGGGTCAAATCAAGCCAGATGAGGAAGTTGTAGCTGGTGGTTTGGAAGCTGCAAAGCCTTTTATTAAGGTTATTTGCGACGCTCAGAATGAGTTGAAGCGTATTGCAGCTAAAGAAACCAAGGAATTCCAGCTGTTCCCAGAATACACTGACGAACTTTATGCAAGAATCGATGAGATTGCTCATGCTGATTTGAACGAGGCTCTTTCTATTGCTGAAAAGCTTCCACGCCAAGACCGCATTGCGGAGATTAAGGAAGGCGTGCGTGCTGCAATCGCAGAAGAGTTTACTGATATGGACGATGAGGAGAAGGAAAAGGAACTTGGTAACGCCTTCAAGGAGTTGCAGCGCCAGATTGTTCGTCGTCGTATTTTAACGGAAGATTACAGAATTGATGGTCGCGGTTTGCGCGATATTCGTACGCTTAGTGCAGAAGTTGATATTGTTCCTCGCGTTCACGGTTCTGCGCTATTCCAGCGTGGTGAAACCCAGATTTTGGGCGTAACTACTTTGAATATGCTTAAGATGGAGCAGCAAGTGGATGCGCTTTCTGGTCCGCAGACTAAGCGCTATATGCACAATTACGAAATGCCTCCATATTCCACTGGTGAAACTGGTCGCGTTGGATCTCCAAAGCGTCGCGAGATTGGTCATGGTGCTTTGGCGGAGAAGGCTTTGGTGCCAGTTTTGCCAAGTCGTGAAGAGTTCCCATACGCTATTCGTCAGGTGTCTGAAGCTATTGGTTCTAACGGTTCCACTTCTATGGGATCTGTTTGTGCTTCTACGCTTTCTTTGCTCGCCGCTGGTGTGCCTTTGAAGGCTCCAGTTGCTGGTATTGCTATGGGCTTGGTTTCGGGAGATGTTGATGGAAAGCATATCTTCAAGACTTTGACCGATATTCTCGGTGCAGAAGATGCTTTCGGAGATATGGACTTTAAGGTTGCTGGTACTTCCGAGTTCATCACTGCTTTGCAGCTTGACACTAAGCTTGATGGCATTCCAGCTGATATTTTGGCTGCCGCTTTGCAGCAGGCTCACGAAGCTCGTGCAACGATTCTTGAAGTTATCAACGAGTGCATTGATTGCCCAGCTGAGATGAGCCCATTTGCTCCACGCATTATCACAACTACGATTCCTGTAGATAAGATTGGTGAAGTAATCGGACCTAAGGGCAAGATGATTAACCAGATTCAAGAAGAAACTGGTGCCGAGATTGCCATTGAAGATGATGGTACTGTTTATATTTCTTCTGAAGGCGGCGAAGCTGCTCAGAAGGCGAAGGAAATCATCGACTCTATTGCAAATCCTCGTATTCCAAAAGCTGGTGAAACTTTTACTGGCAAGGTTGTTAAGACAACGAGCTTTGGTGCTTTCGTAAACTTGACTCCTGGAAGTGACGGATTGCTGCATATTTCTCAGATTCGTAACCTTGCTAATGGCGAGCGCATTGATACTGTTGAAGATGTGCTTAAGGAAGGCGATAACGTAGAAGTAATCGTACAAAGCGTGGATGAGCGCGGTAAGATTTCTTTGGCTATTCCAGGTTTTGAGAATCAGGAATCTTCTGCTCCAGCGCCTCGCGAAAACCGTGGTCGCGCTCCTCGCGAAGATCGTGATGATAGGGATGATCGCAGAAGCGATCGCCGACGCGCTCCACGTGACGATAGGGATGATAGGGGCGATAGGGATGAGCGCCCTCGCCGCCGTAATGTTCGTGATGATCGTGATTCGCGTTATGACGATAGGAATGATCGAAACGATAGAAGCGATCGTTCTGACCGTTATGAGGATCGCTTCTTCCAGAAGGGATGATCGCAGGGATAATCGTTACGATAACAACGATTTTGAAGATCGTCCTCGCCGACGCGCTCCACGTGAAGATCGTTATGATGATAGGGATGATCGCAGGGATAATCGCGATGATCGCCATGAAGATAGGTCTGCTCATCGCAATGCCGATCGTCGTGGAAACGACCGTAATCCACGTTACGCAGCTGATGACGATCACTATGATGAGTATCGCGCGTCTCGCGAAGAGCGTTCTGAGCGCCCTCGTCGTAGGATCCGTCGCGATTTTGACCCGTTTGACGAGGATTAATCTTAAGTCAAATAGATGAACGCACAAAAGCGTAGTCGCATAAAATAAAAATAATTCTAAATGCCTTCAAGTAGCTTTTGCACTTGGGGGCATTTTAAAACGGCTTAAAATAAGGGAAATATTAATATTATGGATCGCACTTTAGGGTCATTTAAAACCACTTCTATTGGTTTTGGTGAAATGCCATTGACGATTGAAAACAATCTTGGACACGATATGGGTATCGAAACTATTCATGCAGCTCTTGATGCAGGCTGCACTCATATCGATACAGCATGGGCATACTATTGTTCTGGCGGCGAGGAACAAACTGGAGAAAAGCTTGTTCGCGAAGCTTTAGAAAGTTGGAATGGAGACAAGTCCTCTATTTTAGTTGCAACAAAAGTCGGACACTTCCGCAACTTTACTGACGGACGACCAACATGGGGTAAAGATGGTAAGCCAGAGCATTTGATTGCGCACGCTAAAGAGTCAGCAATGGCTCTTGGCGTAGATACGATTGATTTGCTTTACTTCCACAGGCCAGATCCAGAAGTTCCATACAATGAGTCGATTGAAGCAATGCAACAGCTGCTCGATGAAGGAGTTGCGCGCGAAATTGGCATTTCTAACGCATCTGTTGAGCAGATTGACATTGCGCGCGGAATTCTTGGAGAAAAGCTTGTGGCTGTGCAAAACCAGTATTCTCCAGTGCATTTAGAGAATGAAGACACGTTGCAATATTGCAAGCAGCTTGGAATTGCGTTTGTTTGCTGGAGTCCTCTTGGAGGGTTCCGTCACCCATATGACGAGCATCTTTTTGACCCATTCCGCAAAGTGGCAGATGCTCATAAAGTTAGCTATCAGCAGGTTGTTTTTGCTTGGGAGCTTGCTAAGGGAAATAA
>QWCU01004628.1_pt1 | contig 37167 bp, 31 predicted proteins | sample 1972601 | NCBI WGS metagenome assembly QWCU01 (sample SAMN09866700, study PRJNA288562) | Human vaginal metagenome isolate pre2_vaginal, whole genome shotgun...
GGCATTCAGGAATGCTCGATTACTGAGGTTACTGCTGGTGGTCGCCCTGGCACTCCAGATGATTTGCCATTCATTGGTATTGATCCTAAGACGCACACCACGATTTCCACAGGTTACTTCCGTCATGGCATTTTGCTCACAGCTTTGGGTTCGTCTTTGACTACAAAGCTTGTGCTTGAGCAAGAGTTGACTGAGAAGGAAAAGGGCTTCTTGGAAAGCTGCAATCCTGCTCGTTTCTAGTTACTAAAGTTTTTAGTGATGAAAGTTCCTAGTGACACTCGTTTCTAGTGACGCAAGTTTTAATAGACGCTAATAAAGGTTGAATTATGCAAATCGTCGTCAATGGTGAAACCACTCAAGTGAAGGATAACTTGACTATTGCCCAACTTGTTGCACAACTCTACGGATCTGACTCTGGTTTTGGCATTGCGGTTGCCATTGGCGACGATGTGCTTAAGCGCGCCCAATGGGAATCAACCGTGATTTGCGACGGAGACAGAATCGAAATTCTTAGCGCTGTGCAGGGTGGCTGATTCCCAATAGGCGGATGACGCTAAATAATTTGAGTGTAATTTCAAAAAATTTATATAAAAGGCTTAAAGGCTTAAAATGTCAGAAAATAATACAGAAAATAATGAAGAAAATGTCGATACTTGGCAGCTTTGTGGTAAAACCTTACATTCAAGGCTTTTGCTTGGAACGGGTGGAATGACAAGCATTGACATTATGGAAAAGTCACTTGTGGCTTCAGGTGCGGAAGTAGCAACTGTTGCTTTACGCCGTCACGCAAAAACTGGCGTTGATATTTACGGTATGTTGCAGCGTCATAATATTAACGTTTTGCCAAATACTGCTGGTTGCAAAACTGCACATGATGCTGTTCTTACAGCAAAAATGGCTCGTGAATCACTTGGAACTGATTGGATTAAGCTCGAAGTGATTGCAGACGACGATACTTTGCTCCCAGATACTCGCGAAGTCTTGCTTGCTGCAGAAAAGCTAGTTGAAGAAGGATTTAGCGTGCTCTGCTACACGAATGACGACCCGATTGTGGCTCGTCGCCTTGTGTCGCTTGGCGTGAAGGCTGTTATGCCAGGGGGTGCTCCAATCGGAACTGGACTTGGTATTTTGAATCCTCGAAACATTGAGCTGATTGTTCAAGAAAGCAAAGAAGCTGGCATTCCTGTGATTTTGGATGCTGGCGTTGGCACTGCTTCCGATGTTGTGAAAGCTTTCGAAATCGGTTGCTCGGGCGTGCTTCTTGCAAGCGCTGTAACTCGCTGCCCAGATCCTGTAAAGATGGGTCGTGCAATGGCTGCTGCTGTTACTGCAGGCAAGCTTGCTCACGATGCTGGCCGTATTCCTAAGCGTGAGCATGCGCTCGCTTCTTCGCCTGTTGAAGGTCGCGCTTGGGCTGACGCAGTACTGTAAATTCTGTAAATTTTGTACTGTAATTGATTCAGCATATTCAGTATGACGATTAATAAGATTTATGACAACCTGCAGGAGCTTGAGGCGGAACGCACTTGCCGCCACTTGCTCCTGCCAGGCTTTACGCATGAACATCAGCAGTTACTTCGCGATGCGAAAATCTGCATGGTTGGGGCAGGTGGACTTGGTTCGCCGTGCTTGCTTTCGCTTGCTGCTGCAGGAGTTGGTGAAATCACGATTTGTGACGACGATGTTGTAGAGCTTTCTAATTTGCAAAGGCAGACTTTATACACTGTTGATCAGTGTGGCAAGTCGAAAGCGCAACTTGCAGCTAAGCGCTTGCAGGCATTATCTCCAGGTTTAAAAATCAACCTTGTAAATAGATTTAATGAAGACAACGCAAAACAACTTGTAGAAAATCACGACTTAATAATTGATGGTTGTGATAATTTTGCTACGCGCTTTTTGATTGCGGATGCTGCTTGGAATGCTGGCACGCCAGAAGTTTATGGCTCAGTTCTTTATTATGAAGGTCAAGTAAGCGTTTTTGTGCCAGGAAAAGGACCTACTTTGCGTGACTTGTATGCTTGCCCTCCACCTAAAGAAAAAGTGCCAAAATCGGCTGTATTAGGCGCAACTGCAGCTATTGTTGGCGCAATGATGGCAACGGAAGCAATCAAGATTATAACTGGTATAGGAAAGCCGCTTATTGGGGTTTTGGCGCGATATAACGCCATTGATAACTCGCTTCGACATTTTAGGTTTGCGTGAACTTTGCGTAATGCAAAAGTTGAGTGGAGTAGTATTAAGTTTTTGCGAAACGCGCACCAAAATATTTGACTTTAATAACTTGAGTGTGTTAGACTCAAGTTTTGTAAAAAGAAAAAGCGGTTAGTCGCAAGGCTGGCTGCCAAGAATTTGAGTACATAGATTAAAGGTACATAGATAAAGATAGCTAGGAGATATTATGGGACGCGCAGTAGGTATTGATTTAGGAACAACGAACTCCTGCATTGCAACGCTTGAAGGCGGCAGTCCAACAGTTATTGTTAACGCAGAAGGTGCGCGTACAACACCATCCGTGGTGGCATTCAGCAAGTCGGGCGAAATCTTGGTTGGTGAAGTCGCTAAGCGTCAGGCAGTTACAAACGTTGATCGCACGATTAGCTCTGTAAAGCGCCATATGGGTACGGATTGGTCTGTTGAGATTGATGGCAAGAAGTGGACTCCACAAGAGATTTCCGCACAGGTTTTAATGAAGTTGAAGCGCGATGCTGAAGCCTACCTTGGTGAGCCAGTAACCGATGCTGTTATTACATGCCCAGCTTACTTCAACGATGCACAGCGTCAGGCAACTAAGGATGCAGGTAAGATTGCAGGCTTGAACGTGCTGCGTATTATTAACGAACCAACTGCTGCAGCTTTGGCTTACGGCCTCGAAAAAGGCAAGGAAGACGAGCGCATTTTGGTATTCGATTTGGGTGGCGGTACTTTCGATGTGTCGCTTCTTGAGATTGGTAAGGATGACGACGGCTTCTCTACAATCCAGGTGCAGGCAACTAATGGCGATAACCACTTGGGTGGCGATGACTGGGATCAGAAGATTATCGACTGGCTTGTTGGCGAAGTTAAGAACAAGTACGGCGTTGATTTGAGCAAGGATAAGATTGCTTTGCAGCGCTTGAAGGAAGCTGCTGAGCAGGCAAAGAAGGAGCTTAGCTCTTCTACTTCTGCTTCAATTTCTATGCAGTACTTGGCAATGACTCAAGACGGCACTCCAGTGCATTTGGATGAGACTTTGACTCGCGCTCACTTTGAGGAGATGACTTCCGACTTGCTCGGTCGCTGCCGTACGCCATTTAACAACGTGCTTTCCGACGCTGGCATCTCCGTAAGCCAGATTGATCACGTGGTGCTTGTTGGTGGTTCAACTCGTATGCCAGCCGTCAAGGAGCTTGTAAAGGAACTTACGGGCGGTAAGGAAGCTAACCAGTCCGTGAATCCAGATGAGGTTGTGGCTGTTGGTGCAGCCGTGCAGTCGGGCGTTATTAAGGGAGACCGCAAAGACGTTCTGCTTATTGATGTAACTCCACTTTCTTTGGGCATTGAAACCAAGGGTGGAATTATGACGAAGCTTATTGAGCGTAATACCGCAATCCCAACTAAGCGATCTGAGGTGTTCTCTACTGCAGAAGACAATCAGCCATCCGTGTTGATTCAGGTATACCAGGGCGAACGCGAGTTTGCGCGCGATAACAAGCCTCTTGGCACTTTTGAGTTGACTGGTATTGCTCCAGCTCCTCGTGGCGTTCCGCAGATCGAAGTGACTTTCGACATTGATGCTAACGGCATTGTGCACGTTTCTGCTAAAGATAAGGGCACGGGCAAGGAACAGTCCATGACGATTACGGGCGGTTCTGGTTTGCCAAAGGACGAGATTGACCGCATGGTTAAAGAGGCGGAAGCTCACGAAGCGGAAGATAAGAAGCGCAAGGAAGAAGCGGATACTCGCAACCAGGCAGAATCCTTTGCTTACCAGACTGAAAAGCTTGTGAACGACAATAAGGATAAGCTTTCCGACGAAATCTCTAAGGAAGTTACCGAAAAGGTGAATGCTTTGAAGGAAGCTTTGAAGGGTGATGACGTTGAGAAGATTAAGAGTGCGCAAAGCGAGCTTATGACGTCTGCGCAAAAGATTGGTCAGCAGCTTTACGCTCAGCAGGGCGCGGCTGGTGCTCAGGCTGGTGCTGGTGCTGCAGGTACTCAGGCTGGTGCTGGTTCTGCATCTGATGCAAATGCAGGTGCCTCTAAAGATGACGACGTGGTTGACGCCGAAGTGGTGGACGACGACAAGGACGATAAGGACAACAAGTAATGTCCGAGTTTAACGCCAACGACTACTTGAGTGGTTTGGAAGACGTGCCGTCGGCGGCTGGCGATTCGTGTGCGGCGTCTGCTAGCGCGGCAGATAGCGTTGCGGCAGATGGTGTTGCAGCGCATGAGGAAACTCATGAAGCAAAGCACGCAGCAAAGCATGCTGCTGCTAACGCGGATGCTGCTGCTAGCGCAGCCGCCGACGCGGAAAAGTCGCAAGCAACCGCAGATGAATCCAACGCGCGTAAATCTCAAGAAAATGACAATTCTGTAGACGCTCAAAGCAGCGAAGAAGATTCCTTAACACCTCTTGGCAAAGCCAAAAAAAGAGGCGGCGGATTATTTGGAAGCGTTGCAGCGCGAGCGAGCAGAGTTCATTAACTTCCGAAACCGCGCAGCCAAAGAGCAAGACCGATTTAGGCAGCATGGAATAACAGACGTGCTTACGGCTTTATTGCCAGCTTTAGACGACATTGATAGGATTCGCGAACACGGCGCAATGGACGATTCGTTCAAGGCTGTGGCCGCAAAATTAGACAAGGCGTTTGAAAAGTTTGGCGTAGAAAAGTTTGGCGAAAAAGGCGAAGACTTTGACCCTACAAAGCACGATGCGATTCTACACAAGCCAGATGCGAATGCTACGAAGGAAACGGTTGATGTTGTTGTTGAATCGGGCTACAGGATTGGAGATCGAGTGATTCGCGCTGCAAGAGTTGTAGTGGCGTCTCCAAGCAATGAGTAGTAGCGTGCGCAGTGTAAAACAGTGTGAAACAATGCGTGAAACATCGCTAATGTCAGCGCTTGTTTGGATTGTTTAGCTCGCGCATTTCATCAAATGTTTACTTATGCAAGTCCCATGCCTACTCGTGTTGGCGGTTTAGATTCTAAGCAGCTAGCGCGAGTAGGTTATTTAGATAAATGCCAGTGGCTCAAAGAAAAAGGAGCTTAAATGGCTGAGAATGAATGGCTAGCCAAAGATTTTTACAAGGTTCTCGGCGTCTCTAAAGATGCTGACGAAGACACAATCACAAAAGCGTACAGAAAACTCGCTAGAAAATATCACCCAGACTTAAACAAAACTAAAGAAGCAGAAGAAAAATTCAAAGACGTGTCGGAAGCGTACGACGTTTTGAAAGATAAGCAGACGCGCGCTCGCTACGATGCAATTCGCCAATTCGGCGCAGGCGGAGCAAGATTCGCTGGCGGCGCGGGCGCAGGCGGATTCGACGCAAGCGGATTCAGCGACATTTTCTCATCTATGTTTGGCGGATCGCCAATGGGCGGCGGCTCACGAGTGCGATTCTCCACAAGCGGCGCGGGTCCAGATATGGGAAACATATTCTCCATGTTTACGGGCGGCGCGGGCGCATCGCAAGCAGGATTTGGCGGAGCGGATTACGAGCAGTATGCCCAATCTGGTCAATCTGCTACGCAAAACACGCCTGAACGTGGCGAAGACATTACAACGTCTATAAAACTAACGTTTAAGCAGGCGTTTAAAGGCGCTACAGTTTCGCTTCGATCGGGCGGAGAATCATTCAAAACTCACATTCCTGCAGGCGTAAAAGACGGGCAAAAAATACGCCTAAAGTCAAAAGGCAAACCAGGAAAGTTTGGCGGCGCTTCTGGAGACATGTATTTGCAAGTGCAAGTGGAAAAGTCGGAGCAATTCTCGATTGAAGGATGCGATTTAGTGGCCACTTTGCCGCTCACTTTAAGCGAAGCTGTGCACGGAGCAAAAGTCACGCTTAAAAACGTAGATGGCGAGCCGATTGTGTTTAAGGTGCCATCTGGAACTTCGGGCGGCAGCAGAATACGCGTAGAAGGCGAAGGCGTGCCAGGCAAAAATGGCGCGTTTGTTGGAATTGCGCAAATACACGTTCCAAAAAAGCCTGGAATGGCGGTAAAACATGCTGCAAAAGAGTTTGAAAAGGCGTGTGGCGCAGATTACGAGCAGCAAGTGAAGGATTTGCGCGAATAGCAACAAATCGCTTAGCGGTTGCGTTTGCGTGTAGAAAGGAAAGTCATGGCTAGGTTGGATCGCCAAATTAGGGCGCTGTATGAGATGTGTGCAGTGGCGCTAGTGCGCGGAAATGCAACGCTTGATGGCGCGGACGAAGTGGGTTTTAAAATTGACATGCCGATTTTTACCGTGAGTCACGTAGCCAACCTAACCGACACGCATCCGCAAACGCTTAGGCAGTACGATAGATTGCGTTTGATTATGCCGCAGCGCACAGAAGGCGGAGCCAGAAGATACTCGCTTAGAGACATAGATAGGCTTGTGCAAACGCAAAAGCTGAGCCAAGAAAACGGCGTGAATCTTGCTGGGATTATGCGGATTTTGGAGCTTCAAGAAGAAAATCGCCAGCTTAAAAGGCAAGTGAGGCGCTTAGTTGACGAGGCGGCGAGTGCGGAGCGAAACATTTTTGCAGCGAGTGCAGACGGGAACATTGTAGAGGTTCAGCGCTCGCAGCGCGCAAAGGATTGGCGCCGAGATATTCGCGTGCCTCAGCGCGAGTTGACGTCGTCTTATGCAAGAGACAATAATGGCGATTCGCAATATAATGATTATGCGAGCAATGATTTAGAAGACGATAGGTCGATTGTTTTGTGGCGCGCGTTTGGTCTATAGCGATTACGCTAACAAGTGCCTATATAAACATTAGTTTAGATTTTTCTAAATACTAGTCAAATGCTTAAATATAAATGTAAATGTAAATATTATAAATATTGCGTATGTAAAGCTAAAAGCTACAAAATAAAGGGTATTAATGGCATTAAACACAACAGCAGCGCAAAACGCCACAAATCGCAAGTTGGCAGCAGTTTTTTGGGATATGGACGGCACGCTAATCGACTCAGAGCCGTATTGGCACGAGTCCGAAATCCAAATCGCAAAGAAACACGGCGGCGAGTGGAGCGAAGAGCTTGCATGGCAATACTCGGGCGGCTCTCTAAAAGACGTTGCCGAAGCTATGATTGCGCGCGGAACAAAGATGGGCGTTGAAGAGATTGGCAACGCAATGGTGGACTATGTTGCCGAGCGCGAAAGCGCGGAAGTTCCATGGGTGCCAGACGTTTTGGATCTTTTGCAAAAGCTTGCCGACGCAAAAATCCCTTCGATTTTAGTGAGCAATTCGCCAAGGCGACTTGTTGAAAACATTGTGAACCATGCGCCTAAAGGTGCGTTTGCTGGTTTTGTTTGCGGAGACGATGGGTATGCTACAAAGCCAAGCCCCGAGCCGTATTTGGCTGCAGGTAGGCTGCTTGGCATTAGCGCGCAAAACATGAAGTATTGCATTGCGATTGAGGATTCGTTTGCAGGGCTAAAGTCGGCAGCGGCTTCGGGGGCGACCACTCTTGCGCAAAGAGCGTATTCTAACTTAGACGTTAGCGGCGGGCCGCAGTTTGCAGACTTAGACGGCTACAAAGACCTTACGCCGCAAGCGCTTGAGCGCTACATTATTGATCGCATTGCGCAGTAACTAATACGGATTTTCCCGATTTTGTACCATATTTGGCCTAAATCACGTACAAAAAGCGGAACATAACTCCGCACTTTGTACCATATTTGGCCTAAATCACGTACAAAAAGCGGAAAAACTTCCGCACTTTGTACCAAATTTGACCCAATTTACGTACATTCTCGGGAAAATACAGCTTAATCGCCGCCGCCACTTTGCGTTTGGTTAGCTCCGCCGCTTCCAGAAGATGATGCTGCGCCAGACCCATCGCCAGCGCTTCCGCCGCCTACAGTAGTGCCGCCGCCAGCCGAGCCGTTGTTACCATTCGCGCCAGACCCATTCGCGCCATCTTCACTACTCGCGCCATTTTCGCCACTTGCACTATCTGCTTTATCTTTATCTTTATCCTTATCTTTGCTACTCGAACTATCTTCCTTATTTTCGCTATTCGCAACTTCGCTATCGTCGTCCGCAAATTCGTGCTTGCTTCCGCCAAGCCCCCAAGTGCCGTCAACGCCGCCAATTTTGCCGTTATCTTTAGCTTCTGGGAATTTTTCCGCCGCCGTTCCAGCCAGCGCCGCACGCATGTATCGCGTAAACAAATGCGCAGAATACCCAATTCCACCAGGGTATCCTCGGAAAGTTGGCACAGGCAAAGGATTTCCTTGCGCATTTGGATTCCAAATAGCAAACACGGTCAAAACACTCGGCGTAAATCCAACAAAACTACACGCCGAAGCATCGTTAGCGGTTCCCGACTTTCCAGCAATCGGCTTTCCAACGCCCCTAACTTCTGGCGAAGTACCGTATTGCACAACGCCTTGCATGGCCTTAATGGCAAGCGCCATGTCTGCCGCCGCAAACACCTGCTTTCCAACGGTTGGCGCCCTATAAAACTCTTTGCCGTCTGGGTTCTTAACGCTAGAAACAATGTGCAAATCTGGCCTGCGCCCCTGGTTTGCAATCGTGGAATACGCGCGCGCAATCTCGCTAATATGCACAGGGTCGTTTCCAAGAACCGTAAACGGATTCTTTCCGTTAACGCGCTGCGCATTTAGCCCAGCCAGAACAGCCGTATTTGCCACGCCTTTTTGCCCCAGCTTTTCTTGCAAAGCCATAAATGGCGTGTTTACAGAGTTTGCTGTTGCTTTATAAAGGTTGATTATTCCCCAATTTGTGTTTGCAAAGTTGTTTACTGGCTTGTCGATTCCCTTAAACTTTAGCCCCGTATTTCCATTAAACAGCGTGTTTAGGTTTGTTCCAGCCTGAATCGCGCCAATCAGCGCAAACGGCTTCATTGTACTTCCAGGCTCGTAAAGCGCTTGAGTGGCGTTATTTAGCGGCTTAGAAAGGTAGTCGTCGCCTGCATACACAGATATAATCGACCCATCTTTAGGATTTACGCTCATTGCGCCCGTTTGCACTCCTTGCGGCGTAATTCCGCGCGCGCCAGCAGTCGGGCTTGCAACGTTAAACATTAAATCCTGCTTAGCTTTGTCGATTGTTGTAATAATGCGGTATCCGCCTGTGTCTAGGTCTTCTTTTGTAAACGCGCCGCCGCTTGTAAGCTCGCTGCGAACCATTTGCAAAAGGTATCCTTGCGGCCCTGCGTACATGTTTTGCTTGGTTTGATTAATGGTTTGCGGCATTTTTGCGTTTTTGTATTCTTCGCTTGTAATGTACTTGTCTTTAAGCATGATTCTTAGCACGCGCTTGAATCGCATATTCGCCTCTTTAGGCATGATTGCAGGATCCCAGCTGCTTGGCGCAGGGATTATTCCAGCCAGCATTGCCGCTTGAGATAGCGTAAGATCCTTCGCTTCCACGCCAAAGTACGCTTTTGCTGCCGCCTGGATTCCGTACGCTCCGCGGCCCAGATAAATCGTGTTCATGTAATTGCACAGCACGGTGTTTTTGTCTTGTGTTTGCGCGATTTTTAGCGCAAGAATGGCCTCGTGCAGCTTGCCTAAATACGTTTTTGTTTCGCCAAGATAGTAGCGTTCCGCGTATTGTTGCGTAATCGTAGAGCCGCCCCATCTGCCTTTAGACGTTACGTTGTGGATTATTGCGCGCCCAATTCCCTTAAGATCAATTCCGCCGTCTTTGTAGAATGACCTGTTTTCGCTTGCGATTATTGCGTTTCCAACATATGGTTTTAGAACGGAGCAATTTATGATTTCGCGATTTTGCTCTGCAAAGCTGCCGATTTCCGTTTTTCCATCCGCGTAGTAAACCTTTGTTTTATCCGCCATTGCGATTTTGTCTGGCTGCGGAATGTCTGTTGTTACGTACATCCACGCAACCGTTAAAATTCCAAGGATTATTGGCGTAAAAATTACGATTAGCGCCCAAAAAATAATCGGATGTTTTGTTCTAAAGTTTTTTTGGATTCTTCTGTGGCTTCTGCGATTGTATTGTTGATTGTATGAGCGGTTGTGTGGTCGCCTTGTGCGCGCGCCAGCGCCAGCGCCAGCTCCAGTGCCATCGCCCGCGCTTCTTATAGTGCGCCTTTGGCTAGAAGAGTGCGAATTTCGTCCATTACTATTTGCAACCATACAATCCAAGTTAGCGCTTGGCGAGGAACTTTAATCATACATAACGCGGAATTTTAATCATACTTAATATCGTATGTAATATTTGTAAAAGCTAGTATTATAAAAGTGTATTAGTGCGGCGTTTTTGTGCCGATGATTTTTGTTAAGGAGTTTATATGAGTATCCGCGTTGCCATTGCCGGTGTTGGCAATTGTGCTTCGTCGTTAGTTCAGGGCGTTGAATACTACAAGAATGCCAATGATGGCGATAAAATTCCAGGATTAATGCATGCTGTTTTTGGGCAATATCGCGTGCGAGACATTGAGTTTGTAGCCGCTTTCGATGTTGACGCTTTAAAAGTTGGCCATGACTTAAGCGAGGCGATTTATGCTTCTCAAAACAACACGATTCGCTTTGCAGACGTGCCTAATCTTGGAGTTACAGTGCAGCGCGGCCCTACTTACGATGGCTTGGGCGACTACTACAAGCAAATGATTGAGGAGTCTAATGAAGAGCCTGTAAATGTTGCAGCGGTTTTGCGCGATTTGCACGTAGACGTGCTTGTTTCTTACTTGCCAGTTGGCTCCGAGCAGGCAGATAAGGCGTATGCTACGGCGGCTATGGAAGCTGGATGCGCGTTTGTAAATTGCCTTCCTGTTTTTATTGCTTCCGACCCAGTTTGGGCGCAAAAATTCCGCGATGCAGGCGTTCCGATTATTGGCGACGATATTAAAAGCCAGGTTGGAGCTACGATTACGCACCGAGTTATGGCGCGACTTTTTGAAGATAGAGGAGTGCGTTTGGACCGCACTTACCAGCTTAATGTTGGCGGAAACATGGATTTTATGAACATGTTGCAGCGCTCTAGGCTTGAGTCGAAGAAGATTTCTAAGACGCGCGCGGTTACTTCGATTGTTCCGCACGATATGGATGACCACAACGTGCACATTGGCCCTTCGGATTATGTTGCTTGGCTTGACGACCGCAAGTTTGCGTTTGTGCGCTTGGAGGGCACCACTTTTGGCGATGTTCCGCTTAGCTTGGAGTACAAGCTTGAGGTGTGGGATTCGCCTAATTCTGCAGGCATTGTTATAGACGCTGTGCGCGCGGCGAAGATTGCGCTGGATCGCAAGCTTTCGGGCCCTATTTTGGCTCCTAGCTCTTACTTTATGAAGTCGCCAGCTGTTCAGCACGAAGATAGTGAGGCGCGCGAGCTTGTTGAGCGCTATATTAATGGAGATGTTGAGGCAGACGAATCGCAGCTTAATGCAGATGTTGAGGATGCAAAGAAGAGCGGTAAAAGCGTGTGGCGCGCTTCAGCAATGCGCCTAATGGTGCGGTTGCTTGCGACTGTGCGCTCGGCTTTTCGTCGGTTGCTTGCGATTCGCGCTCGACTTTTATCCAGAATCGTGTAATATAGGTTAGAGCCTCGCGCGTGGCACTACGTCACCCAATCCCCCCAGGGCAGGAATGCAGCAAGGGTAAGTGGCCTCTGGTGGGTGCGCGGGGGTCGTACAAAAAGCAGAATCAGAAGCAAAGCGCGGAAGATTTGGGTAATCGGCAAAAAAGTGTGTCTATTAGTCGGCGTGTCTATATTGACTCTTAAAAAATTCCATGGGAAAATCGTCTTAACAGAACCTCTCCACGCTTAATGTATTTTACATGCGGACCACGGAGAGGGCTTTTTTGTATTGCGCCATGCGCCTTGCCCGCGCGCTTAGAACTCCAACTCGGGATTCTTTAACAACTCATCAAACATCGCATTATACAAACGCAAATTAAAAGACTCTATTCGCATAATAGTCGAGATTTTGCTGCCAGCATCTTTCGACGAAGCGCCACAAAGATAAACAGCCTCATCGTCTGTTCCATAATCTATAGCCACATACCTATCGTGATACTTCCTACCAGCAGTCTTAAACTTCAAATCAACACTAGGATAATCGCTTACAAAATCGCTCAACATGCTTTCCGTAAGCATATTCTTATTCCTAGCATTATCACTAAAAACTACGATTTCAACACCTTCCCCAGCAAAGCGTAATAATTCCAACGTTTTAAGACCAATATAATTATCTACAACATAAATGCTTTTCTTAGCTGACTTATATATTTTGCAATACGCAAGATCCGCTTCTATTTTATTGCCGTCCATAAGAAGAAAATGTTTATACGTATTTGGATTAATAAAATTATCCATTACCTTATTAAAATCTTCCTTCGTTGCCATTTGAGATTTTATTTCCGCTATGTCTTTAGTATTCCGGCTTGTTTGAATCGCAAGCTTAGCTAATTCATTCTCGCCAATAAAATCCTTATTTTCAACAATATAATCCTTCATTTGTTTAAAGGTTCTAATAAGCGCTTTCGACTGCATTGTGGCAAGTTCGCCTCTTAGCACCGTCATGAGCATATAAATACCTTGCTCCGTAAAAGCATAAGGCAACTTTCTGCGACCGCCCCAACTTGATGTAGAATTTTTCGACATCAAGTTTTTGAACTCATCAGCAGTTAGCTGAAACATAAAGTCGTTATCAAATTTTTCTATGTTATTTTTTACCTGCTCGTTGAATCTCGCTGTAGTATACCCATAGATTTCAGCAAGCTCAAAATCAAGCATGACTTTCTGATTGCGAATGTTGTAGATTTTCTCTTTTATCGCTTTAGCATCTATTATCATTCCAATAGACGCGTTTTTAGAATTCGCGATCCTTAAATTTTTATTCTGCTCTACCATAAGATCACTCCTAAAAAATGTGCGTAAACCTAGCGCCATGCAACAAAAACTACATTTCTAACACAAAACCCATGAATCACAAGCAATCAGGGTTATTCCCCAAAATCAAACACAAGACACATAACATATAACAACTAGCAAAACTAGCATGCATCAGCGCATAAATGTCATTTTATAAGATTTTATAGATAAGAAGCAACAAAAAAATAGGTTTTTCATTCCAAAGCGCGCGCGAAGGCAATTTGGCGCGCTGAGCTTGCTCAAAGTTGAAAGAACTGTGTGCTTTCAACGCAAGCGAAGACGTGAGCGCGGCTAATCCGCGCGAGCGACATGATCTTCTATTCCGCTTTTTGTACGTGTTTTGGGTCAAATTTGGTACAAAGTGCGGAATCAAGCGAGGCGACACGCGCGAAAAGTCTTTCCTTAAAAAAAGCTGGGAAAATTCTTCAAAAACCTTGAAATGCGTATTTTTACGGTTTAAGCGTTGTTTATCCACAAATTTTACGGCAATGTGGCCTTTATTGTGGATTAGTTTGCGTATAACATCATTTTTTTCGGTTTAGCACGTGTGGCTGGGGCTTGACTTTTTCAAACGGGGGGGGGGGGGGGGGGGGGTATGTTAATAGCAACATCACACGGTGGATAACCGTTGATGGAATGCGTGAACGCGCGTTTTATATTTTCCTCGCCGCATTGCGAGTTGTTCGCTTTGCGAGTGGGGGAGAAGAAGAAAGGAAATAAAATGATGAATAAGAAGGCTATCGCCGCTTTCGCTGCTGGCGCAACTTTGCTTGCTGGCTTTGCAATGGCAACCCCAGCATTCGCTGCTGACAAGGCTGAAGCTCCTAAGAAGGAAGCTGAAAAGGAACTTACTGGTCTTGAGAAGGCTCAGAAGGCTGTTAAGGATGCTCAGACTGCTAAGGACAATGCTGATACTGCTGTGACGACCGCTGAGGCTGCTGCTAAGAAGGCTTCTGAAGCTTGGGAGACCGCTAAGAAGACTGTTCCAGCTAAGGGTGTTGAAACCAAGGATAGCGGCAAGACTTACATTGCTAAAGACGATTCAATGAACGAAGCAGAGAAGAAGACTGCTACCGAGTTCTTGAAGAAGCAGTCTGATGTAGCTGATGCTAATAAGGCTGTTGCTGAAGCTAAGAAGAATGCTGAGACCGCTCAGGCTAACTTGACTGCTGCTCAGACTGCTCTTGCCAACTACAAGGATCCAGTCAAGCCAGCTGACCCATCTGAGTCTGATCTCAGCGGTGCTTTGGTAAGGACCAGCGGTAACTTCGATAAAGCTAACGGCGATCTCCAGAAGGCTTACAGCAAGTATGAAGCAGCATACTTCGATGTTGATGCGGCACAGGCCAAGGCTGATGACGCAGCTGCAGCTTATAACAAGTATGTTCATTCGCACACGGATATGACCAAGGCCGAAAAGGTTGAAGCAGCTTTGTTGCTGAAGGCTTCTAATGATGCAAACACCGAACTTACTGATGCTAAGCTCGCTGCTGGTAAGGCTAAGGGCGAGTTCGATAAGGCACTTAGAGAGGCTCACGAAGCTTGGGCTAAGTATGCTGGCGTTTACAAGGCTGCTAAGGCTAAGAACGCATCGTTGGTTGCTGGCTACGCTTTGCCAAGCGATGTAGAGCCAGTTGCAGCTAACTACGTACCAGGTGTTTCTCACGTTACCCCAGGTTCTGTAAAGCCAGGTCAGGCTGGTAAGCCAGGTGCTGCTAAGCCAGGTCAGGCAGGTAAGGCTGGCCAGGCTGGTGCCAATGGCGCTGCTGCCGGTTCTAAGACTGAGGTTGAGAACAAGAAGGACAAGGACAAGCGCGGTAACACCCACACTGGTACTGGTGTTGGCGTAACTTTGACCGCTTTGGCTGCCACTATGCTCGCTGGCATGGGTGCTGCTGTTCGCAAGGCTCGTCACTAAGCTAAAAGTGTAAAACTAAATTTGTCTAGCTGCGTAGTTTAAGCATTGCGATTGATGCGCTTAGTAGTAATTATTAATCGCATTGTTAATCGCGTTGCTAATTGCGCAGCTAGATAAATACCCTCGGCTCGAAATTTAAGAGCGTTTATACTTGCGCTCAACGGTTGGTAAGGGGTTTTGTAGGGAAGCGCCTTGCTGATATGCCAATTGCGTGCTTACTAATTGCTTAAACTCTGATTTGCTATTAATTTTCTTTCTTCTTGGAGTTTTAGCGTTAGATAGTGTGTTTTAGGTGTTGAGCGTGTTGCTTTCGGTTTTGTTTGCTACTAGGGGCATTCAAAACCGAAAGCTTTTTTGTTATTTGTCTCATAGCAAAAGCCTATAGTAAACACCTATAGTAAAAGAGAGAATCCATGAAAAAGCAAACTCCAAAATCTGCCGAAAAAATGGCTTTCAATTCATTTTCTAACAACTCTTTCAGTTCATTTTCTAAAAAATTCACCGCTGCAACCGTAGCCGCAATTTTGGCTGGTTCAGCGGTTTCTATGTTTGGAGCTACTGCAAACACCGCTTTTGCTAGCGATGTAACAGTATCTAGCTACGCGCACCCAGCAACCAGTTACGATAGCACCAGCGCAAAAAGCACTGCTAGCGGTCTTTTTGCAAGCGTAATGAATAATGAATCCTTTACGCGTGCTCAGCGCGATGATGCAGCTAAAGCTTTTGCCATATTGCATGGTTCTACAGAAAAGCCAGACTGGTACGATTCAAAAGTAAAGCTTAATAGCGGCGAAGACTCTCCAGATAACATTACTCGCTTGAATAATTCAATATCGTATATGCGCGCGATTAACGAGTATCGCAAGAGTCGTGGGCTTAAGCCTCTTGGCGTAAGTCTTTATGCGACGGCAATCGCAATAAATGACGCGTTCTATTCTGCCAATATTTTTGGCCACGCAAAGCACTATAAGACTTTTGAGAATTTGGCTTGGGGCTCATACAGTGATGGAATCTACGACGGCGGAACCGCCACGGATACCATGACTGGTGCAATGAAAATGTGGATTACTGATGAAAAAGCCAAGTACGATGATTTTATAGCTAAGGGCATGTCTGATGAAGAAATAGAATCGAAATATTATTCTACGGTTGGCCACTACCTAAACTTTATACATCCAAAGCTTACGGCAATGGGTCTTACTAGCGGAAATATTAGTGACAAGTACGGCACTGTTATATCTTGGGAAGCTAAAGCAGGTGAGGTGCCATTTACGCTGGATGAGTACCAAAAGCTTATTAATGCATACATTAATGGGCAGCCTTATGAAGTGACGCCAAGCGAGGAGACGCCAAGTGATGTGACGCCTGCGCCTGCGCCTGTTCCTTCGGATGTTACGCCTTCGGACGTTACGCCTGATGTGACTCCTGACGTGACTCCTGACGTTACACCTGATGTAACGCCTTCGGACTTTGACTTTACGCCAAGTTTTGATGTGACGCCTTCTGAGGAGACTCCTTCTGATTTTGACTTCACTCCTTCGTTTGACGTGACTCCGTCTGAGGATACTTATACTCCGTCTGATTTCGACTTCTCGCCAAGTTTTGATGTGACGCCAAGTGAGGATACTCCTTCTGATTTTGATTTCACTCCAAGTTTTGATGTGACGCCAAGTGAGGATACTTATACTCCTTCGGACTTTGACTTCTCGCCAAACTTTGACGTGACTCCGTCTGAGACTGAGACTCCTTCTGATTTCGACTTCACTCCTTCGTTTGACGTAACGCCGTCTGAGGAGACTCCGTCGGACTTTGACTTTACGCCAAGTTTTGATGTGACGCCAAGTGAGGATACTCCTTCTGACTTTGATTTCACTCCAAGTTTTGATGTGACGCCAAGTGAGGATACTTATACTCCGTCTGATTTTGACTTCTCGCCAAGCTTTGATGAAGCGCCTTCTAGTGATTCTGATTCAAACGTAACGCCAAGTGGACTTTACGTTTGATTACAACTTCGACGCTGTAGACGCTCGGCGCTTTGACTGAGCTTGAAATTCGCATAACGCATTTCAAGCTCCTTCAAAGCGCTGAGCCGCTTAAGCGTAAAGTCCAGTGGACTTTACGCGCGGCGAAGACGTGAGCGNAACTGTAGTGTGTTTGTAGCAAAAATCGTAAGTAAGAAAAAGGAAGAATATTATGAAAAATAAAACTTTAGTCGCAAAAAAGATTGCGTTAGTGGTAGCAGGCCTTTCGATGGCGGCTCCTTGCTTTATTGCGGGCGCGCCTGCGTTTGCTGACTCGTACGCAAGTGTTCAAAGAAGCACTAGTGTTAATCTTGCAAAGCTTTATGGCACAACGGATGGCGTTGGTCTTATCTATAAGAATGGCAATGTGGATATGAATCCATTGGGAGAGGGAAACTTTGCATTCCAGCTGTACTACGACATGTTAATGGCATCTAACAATACGCGAATGGCAAGCAAAACTGGCAAGCTTGATGCTGCTAGTGAAAAGCTTCTTAATTCAATAAAAGAGGAAATTAGAAAGTACGAATATAATCATAGGCTTCTTCGTTGGGATTTGGAAGATAATGATGATTCGTATTTGCTTGAAAAACACTGGAAGCGTATTGATGCTGCTAAAAGTCCAGAAGAGTTGAAGAAAGCGTATAAAGATCTTACAAAAGATATGCGTTCTGCTATTAGAACTAATAGCTTCCATTATTTGTGTCGTGGTCTTACGGATGGCATGCAAAATCCAAAGTCAAACAGTTTCGTGGATCCAACTCCTACAAAATCTAAGTTTGGCAATTATGATCTTTCGTACTTAAATGACTTTGTGCCAAGAGAATCTAGAGAGAACAATAGCATTATTGTTCCAGCACCTGCGTCGTTGAGTGATATTGATCCAAACTTAAAAGGCAACTTAGTCTTAGATAAAATCATTGGTGCAGAAGCTGGAATGCCTAGCGTAGTTTCGTTTAAAGTAGGAAGAATAGATCCTAACATCATCAATATTAATAAGTTCATAAACGACTACACTGTACCTTCTTGCGCATACCTCTATAAGGGCAGTGTAGACGATTTTGGGGATGCGTACGGCGAAAAACCAGTGCTGCTGAATGCTGGGTATTTTTCGAATAGTAAGAATATGTTAGTTGTGTCCAATTCACCCGAACCTAATGATGACAATCCAGTCTTTGATGTTTCAATTCCAGAAGGTTTCCACGGCTTGTATACGCTTTTGCTTGTAGGTCGTGACGGAAGGCAGCTTGGATGGACTACAATAAATGTTGATAAAGAGGGTGAGAGCGTTGGAGATATTTCGCGTGGCGCCGCGATTGCTGCGTCTGACGATGAGAGCACGCCTTCTGAGGATACGCCTGATGTGACGCCTGACGTTACGCCTGATGTTATTCCGTCTGACTTTGACTTTACGCCAAGCTTCGACGTAACTCCTTCAGACGTGACTCCTTCTGACTTCGATTTCACGCCAAGTTTTGATGTGACGCCAAGTGAGGATACTCCTTCTGATTTTGACTTTACGCCGAGCTTTGACGTAACTCCTAGCGAGGATGTGACTCCTGGCTTCGATTTCTCTCCTTCGTTTGACGTAACTCCTAGCGAGGATACTCCTTCTGACTTTACGCCAGATTTCGACTTCACGCCTTCATTTGACGTAACGCCAAGTGAGGATACTTATACTCCTTCTGATTTCGACTTCACTCCTTCATTCGATGTGACGCCAAGTGAGGATACTCCTTCAGACTTCGATTTCACTCCAAGTTTTGATGTGACGCCAAGCGAGGATACTTATACTCCTTCGGACTTTGACTTCTCGCCAAACTTTGATGTGACTCCTTCGGAGGATACTGAGACTTCGTCTGATTTTGATTTCTCTCCAAGCTTTGATGAAGCGCCAGCTAGTGATTCTGATTCAAACGCTGATTCAAACGTAACGCCAAGTGACTTTACGTTTGATTACAACTTCGACGCTGTAGACGCTCGGCGCTTTGACTGAGCTTGAAATTGCATAACGCATTTCAAGCTCCTTCAAAGCGCTGAGCCGCTTAAGCGTAAAGTCCAGTAGAGCGTGCTATTCCTCACGGCTTAATAGTCGTGAGGAATAGCGCTATGGAGCGCATATGGAGTGTTGTTTGATAAAATGCTTGGTATGAGTCTATTAGAAGGCAGCCAGATTAGCGATATTAGCGAAAATATCCAAAATAGCCAAAACTCTCAAATTAGCAAAGCTAATCAAGATATTTCTAAGCTCGATCCGTTGATGAATCGCCCTAGAATATCAACAATCGTGTTATGCGCTATATTCGCATTGATTTTTGCTGCATCTGCTACTCTTGTGTGGCTTCTAGCCGTTAGAACGCCAATCGGCCAATCGTACGAAGAAATGGTAATCAGCACTTTTGGATATAGTGCCATTCCGCCAACGTTCGCCGCGATTTTAGCGCCGCTTAGAAGTTCCATAATCGTTATAGTTTTATCTGCGCTAATTTGCGTTGCGGCATTAATAATATCAATCATAAGAAAGCGATGGCTGCTGATTGCACAATGCTGCGCAATATTCGTGCTATCGCTTGCTGCAGAGCCATTAAAACGCATTCTTCCTAGGCAAATGCTTGTAAACATTGCTACTCTTGCAAAAAATTCCGCACCTTCTGGCCACACTCTTTTAATGGCTGCCGCTTGCGCAATACTTGTTTGCGCGTCGTCTCGAGCGTTTAGGGCTTGGGCTGCAGCTGGTGCTGCGTCAATAACGTTTTTGCTTGCTGTGGCACTTATGGGAGGCCACTGGCATAGGCCTGCAGACGTTGTAATGTCGGTACTAATAGTGGGCGCAATCTCTTGTGCTGTAATGGCTTTTACGCGCGGTTCTGCAATGGATTTGCCTGGGCGCAGAAAGTCGTCTATAAGCGTGCAAATTGTTGGAACTGCAATGATTACAATGGGCGTTATTTGCATAGCGTATTTTGCATACATGTTTTATCAAATCATGCCAGGCATTGAGCTGGGCGCAAAATGGGCGATTGGCATTTCGCACGTTTTAACATATTGGGCTGTTGCAGGTGCGTGTAGCCTAACCTTCGGCGTTTTAATGGTTATTAAGCAATGCGCGGCCGCTCCTTTAAGCAGACTCGGATTAGTCGGCGCGCCTCCAACGCCTCCTACATCTTCAGCGTCTCCAGCAACGCCTGCAAAAAGCGATGAGCAAATTAAGCCTGATGAAAGCGATTTGTTGAAGATTCTATCGTCTAATTAAATAAAAACTATCGTCTAATTAAATAAAAAAATAAGTAAAATTGAATAAAAAATAATTAAAGTGGTATATATAGGAGTATATGCTGATATTTCGCAAAGTTTGATTTTGTTGATTTTGCAGAATTTGCAGCGCGTATTGCGTTAGAGTTGGCGTGGATTTTAGTAATAAAAGCGCGGAATTGCATATAGAATGCATCTGAATGAAAGGAGAGAGTATGACAGAGCAGAACAAGCTTGTCATTGTGGAGTCTCCCACTAAAGCGCGTAAAATAGGCGGATATCTTGGAAGCGGATACACGGTTATGGCGTCTGTAGGCCATATTCGCGATTTAAGCACAGCCAAGCCAGGTGCCAGCCGCTAAAAAGGCGGATTTTGGCAAGTTTGGCGTAGATGTAAACAATGGTTTTGAGCCGTACTACGTTGTTGGTGCGGATAAAAAGAAAACGGTTTCGGACTTAAAAGCTGTCGCTGGCAAAGTCTGGCGAATTATTCCTCGCAACTGATGAGGACCGCGAAGGAGAAGCGATTGCGTGGCATCTTGTGCAAGCACTTAAGCCAAAAGTGCCGTTTAGTAAAGCGCATGGTGTTTCACGAGATTACAAGATTTGAGTGCAAACGGCGTTGATTTCCAAGCGCGAATGACGGCTCTAAACGGAGCGCGTTTGGCTGGTTCTAAAGATTTTAACTCGCTTGGCGAGCTTCAAAAAGCTAAGGGCGAATCTGCTTTAGCGCACTATTTGAACGAGGCGGATGCTTGCGCGATTGCGCAAAGCCTTGGCACGGCTGATTTTGTTGTAAACTCAATGGACACTAAGCCGTATCGCCGCCGCCCATTGCCTCCGTTTACAACGTCTACTCTTCAGCAGACTGCTGGGAACCGCTTGTCGATGAGCTCTCGCCAAACTATGCGCGCGGCTCAATCTTTGTACGAAAACGGTTATATAACCTACATGCGTACGGATTCTGTAACGCTTTCTAAAGAGGCGATTTTTGCGGCTAGAGATTGCGTTAAGTCTAATTTTGGAGACGAGTATTTAGCGGATTCTCCAAAACAGTATGCTACGACTTCTGCAGGCGCTCAAGAAGCGCACGAGTGTATTCGCCCTGCTGGATCTACGTTTAGGAATCCTGCGGATTTGGCTGGCGCTCTGCCTGCCGATCAGCTTAAGCTTTACACGCTTATTTGGCAGCGCACTCTTGCTTCTCAAATGGCGGATGCTACTGGTTTTACGGCTACAGTTAAGCTGGACGCTTCGGCTGGCAGCTTTGGAACGGCTAATTTCCAGGCTTCTGGAACCGTTATCGAGTTTGCTGGATTTATGAAGGTGTTTGGTGGATTTAGCGAAGACGAGCAGTCCAAGGCTTTGCCTGCTATGGCTAATGGCGATGTTCTTAAAGCTTTGCAAGTTAGCGCGGATGGTCACGAAACTCAGCCGCCAGCGCGCTATACGGAAGCGTCTTTAGTTAAAACGCTTGAAGCTAAAGAGATTGGTAGGCCGTCTACTTACGCTAGCATTATTTCTACGATTATTGACCGCGGATACGTGTATGAGCGTGGGCGCGCGTTGATTCCAAGCTGGCTTGCTTTTGCTGTTATTAAGCTTTTGGAATCTAATTTCCCAACTTACGTTGACTATGCGTTTACGGCAGACATGGAAAATGGTTTGGATCGCATTGCGCATGGCGAGGAAGCTGGTAAGGATTGGCTTTACAAGTTTTACTTTGGAGATGACGGGGCGGCTAACGATTCTGCGGCTGCTGGCGACTTTGCAATGCGTGAAGGCTTGCAAAAGCAGGTTGATCAGCTTGGCGAGATTGACGCTCGAGAAATCAACACGATTGATATTGGCGGCGGATTGCACGTGCGCGTAGGCAGATACGGCCCGTATTTGGAAGATACTAAGAATCTAGACGAAGAGGGCAATGCGCGTAGAGCTTCGATTCCAAGCACTTTGGCTCCAGATGAGTTGAGCGAGCAGGTTGCTAGAGATTTGATTGAAAACAACTCCGACGGCCCGCGCGTTTTGGGCAAGGATCCGCAAACTGGCGGAAGCGTAGAAGTTAGGAACGGGCGTTTTGGTGCGTACGTTGCGCTTGTAGAGAATGCGGATGAGGCTTCGGGCGAGGATAAGTCGCAAGCAGCTGACGATTATGCTAAAACTGGCGCAAAGTCTTCTGCAAAGTCTTCTGCAAAATCCAAGAAGAATGCTAAAGCTAAGCCAAAAATGGCGTCTTTGTTCAAAACAATGGACCCTGCAACAATAACTTTGCAAGACGCTTTGAAACTTTTGAACTTGCCGCGATTAGTTGGCGTTGTAGAAGAAGTTGACGAGCAGGGCGAGGTTAAGCGCGCAAGGATTGAGGCGAATAATGGTCGATACGGCCCGTATTTGACTAAGACTTACGAGCGAACGGATTCTGGCGATTCGGCTGCGGATTCTAAGCCAGATAACCGCTCACTTGCAAGCGAAGACGCGATTTTTAGCGTGACTTTAGACGAAGCTAAGGAGCTTTTTGCGCAACCAAAGTACGGCAAGCGCACGCGTGGAGCTGCAAAACCGCCGCTTAGGGAGCTTGGAGAAGACCCAGAAAGCGGCAAGCCAGTTGTAATTAAAGACGGCTTCTACGGAGCTTATATTACGGATGGCGTTACGAATCGCACGCTTCCAAAGCAATACACGCCTGAGTCGATTGAGCCGCAAGTTGCGTTTGAGCTTTTGGCGCAAAAGCGCGCGGCAGGGCCTGTAAAGCGCAAGAGAGCGGCCTCTAAGAAGACGGCAACAAAGAAGACGGCTGCTAAGAAAACGGCAGCTAAAAAGCCTACTGTAAAAAAGTCTGCGACTAAATCCGAGTAAACCCGTAAGAGGTATGCGAAAATGGCTATATGTCTTAAAAAAAGCGGGCTTAGCGGCTTAAACAATGGTCTTAAGGGTATTTTTATATCTTTTGAAGGCATAGATGGCGTTGGGAAAACCACGCAAGTCGAAGCTTTGCGCGATTTTTTGCAAGCGCGCGGGCTTGAGGTTGTTGTGACTAGAGAGCCTGGCGGAACGCAATTGGGAAAACAGTTGCGAGATATTCTTTTGCACGGAGATTCGATTTGTGCGCGCGCTGAAGCTCTGCTTTTTGCGGCGGATCGCGCTCAACACGCTGCGCAAATCATTATTCCAGCATTGCAACGCGGTGCGGTTGTTATAACGGATCGCTACATTGATTCTTCGCTAGCGTACCAATCAGGTGGGCGCGAGCTCACTATGCAAGACGTGCGCGATCTAAGTGAGTGGGCGTCTAATTGCCTTTGGCCAAATCGTACGTATTTGTTAGATATGAGCGAGAAGGATGCTGCTGTGCGATTGCATGGGCAGGCGGATCGCATGGAAAGTGCAGGGCTTGATTTTGCGAAGCGCACGCGTGAAGCGTTTTTAGATCTTGCTAAACAAAATGCGCAAAGATTTTGCGTTTTAGACGCCACTTTGCCAGCTTGCGATTTATCGAAGTTGATTGCTAAAGATGTGTGCGAGTTGATGGATAATGCTGGAATAGGTGACGAAAAATCGCCAGAATCGCCAGAAAATCAAGGATTTTAGGATTTTAGGACTTTAGCAATGGACGTTTGGGAATCGGTAGTTGGTCAATCGCAAGTTGTTGAGCGTCTTAAAAAAGTAGCGCAAGGCGATTCAAGCAAAATCGCGCAATCGTGGCTTATTTGCGGTGCAGCTGGATTTGGGTGCGCAAAAGTAGCAAGAGCGTTTGCAGCAGCATTGCAATCGCGCGGAAAAGTCGCCAGCAACCGTACTGCCGAAAATTCCGCAACTCAAATAAATGCTCAAATAAATGCTCAAATAAATCCAGATAAAATCGCAAGTGAAGTATTGGCTGGAACAAGCCCAGACGTAAACATTTTAAGCACAGACAAAGTTACAGTAAGCATTGACGAAGTGCGCGAAATCGTGTCCATGTCGGAGCAAATGCCAAGTGTTGCGCCGTGGAGAATCATAATAATCGAAGACGTTGGGCGCATGCTTGAGCGAACAACAAACGTTTTGCTAAAAGAAATCGAAGAGCCAGCACCTCGCACAATCTGGATTCTTTGCGCAGCAAGCGCAGCGGATGTTTTGCCAACAATTAGGTCTAGGTCTCAAATAGTGAATTTGGCGCAACCAAATGACCAAGATGTTCAAGAATACGTGCAAAAACGCTCGAATGTGGATGCAAAAACAGCGGAAAATGTGGCTCGCATAGCTCAAGGAAACGTTGATTTAGCAATGCTTTATGCAACAAGCGAGCGTGCTAGAAGCAGGCGAGAAGAGCTTGTGGCTAGTGTTTTGCGACTTGGCCGCTCAATAGATGCGATTATGCTTGCGCAAACGCTAATCGAAGACGCTAAAAGCCAGGCAGAAGACGAAGTGCAAAAATCTGTTGAAGTCGAGCAAAGCGAGTTTTTGCGCATAAATGGCATTAAGCCAACAGATAAAATTCCGCCTAAAATTCGTAGCGCATACAATGCGATTGGCAAAAAAGACGACGTTAAGCGCAAAGTCACTCGCGTAAGCAGAGATGTTCTAAACCGCGCAATAGACGCGATTTGCAGCATTTACAGAGATGTGCTTGTTGTGCTAAATAATGCGCAATTACAAACACCACTTGTGAATCAAGAATTTAAAGCAGAGATTATGCAGCTTTCTAAAAAAATTACAGCAGAGCGCGCGCTTAAATGTCTTGATGCGCTTGCTGTGGCTAAAAAGCGGCTTGCTGGGAATGGCAATGCAACGCTTGTTTTTGAAGCACTTTTCTGCTCGCTGTAATCTTCCTGAGCGCGCTGTAATGCGCGAACGATTTTCCGCTTTTTGTACGTAAATTGGGTCGATTTTGGTACAAAGTGCGGAAAATAATTCCGGGTTTTGTACCATTTTTAGGTCAAATTTGGTACAAAGTGCGGAAGTTTTTTCTACGCGCTTTTTAGTGCATAGACCGCGCGAGCGACATGATCTGCTTTTTCGTATAGTCACAGCGGTAGTAGATACTTAAATTATGAATATTTCTACAGATTTCACCACTATTCCAGACAACTTTGCAAAAGCTGCGCCGGAAGAAAACAAGATTAACGGCGTTCCAGTCGTATCTTTTCCATTTTATGTAGACAAGTTGCCTGATTTTGTGCACTACTTGCATTGGCGATTTGTAGACGACGACGCTATACCAGTGTGCGGATTCCAGTGGATTCATTGGGTTGTAGCAAATGTTCCAGTGGAAGCGCTTATGTTTGACTTTAACGACTCGCGCGCTTTGCAAATTCCGCAAGACTTTTCGCGCACAATGCCAACCATGATTCCAGAAGTTGTACAAGGGCGAAACTCGCAAGCTAGCCGATTTGTTGGATGCACGGACCCTGCGATTACAATGCGCTACAATGGCCCGCAGCCGCCAGACAAGGATCATGACTACATGCTAGAAGTGTTCGGCACGCAAAAGCCTCTTGCAAATCTTAAAGAGGGCTTCTACCTTAACGAAATGATGAATGAAATCAGGCATTATGATTCGTATGTAGACGTTAATGGATTATATTTGCGAGGAAAAGCTTAGAGTTTGAGGTTTAGAGCTTAGAGTATAGGATTTAGGCTTTAGGTTTAGGCTTTATATGACTTCGCGCTGGCAAATCGCAAGCAGCTTACGACTAGATGCGCGTGTGTAAAATAGTCAAAACTAAGCAAAACTAATCTAAACAAACAAAATTATCTAAAATAATCAAATAACCAAAATAATCAAAAATTAGAAAAATGAGGATGCAAATATGGCATGCACAACAATTTTAGTAGGACGCAAAGCGAGCTACGACGGATCCACGCTTATTGCGCGTAACGAGGACTCCGCAAATGGAGAGTTTAACCCAAAGCGCTTAGTAGTAGTTAAGCCACAAGACCAGCCTCGCGTTTATAAGTCCGTGCTTAGCCACGTAACAGTAGAGCTTCCAGATAATCCAATGCAATACACAAGCGTTCCAAACGCAGACTTGCGCGAAGGAATTTGGGGAGAAGCTGGCGTTAACGAAGCAAACGTGGCAATGAGCGCAACCGAAACGCTTACATCCAACGAGCGCGTGCTGGGCGCAGACCCAATGGTGGAGCTTCAAAAAGCGCAAGGTAAGGAAGGCGACGCTGATTATAAGTCAGAAGTGCCAGGAGGAATTGGCGAAGAAGACTTCTTAACGCTTGTTTTGCCTTATATTCGTAGCGCTCGCGAAGGCGTTGAGCGTTTGGGCGCTCTGCTAGAAAAGTACGGCACTTACGAGATGAACGGCGTTGCATTCTCGGATGTAAACGAGATTTGGTGGATGGAAACTGTTGGCGGACACCACTGGATTGCTAAGCGCGTTCCAGACGAGGCGTATGTTGTTATGCCAAACCAGCTTGGAATCGACGAGTTCGATTTGGAAGACGCTTTGGGAGACCAAGAAGAGCACATGTGCTCGGCTGATTTGCTTGAGTTTATTGAAGAAAATCACTTGGATTTGTCGGTAGAAAATGCTTCGCCATTTAATCCTCGAGATGCTTTCGGCTCTCATTCAGACGCTGATCATGTGTACAACACTCCTCGCGCGTGGTTTATGGAGCGTTTCTTGAATCCTTATGACGAAGTGTGGGATGGCAAAGACGCGGATCATAAGCCAGATAGCAACGATATTCCGTGGGCGCGTCAGCCTGAGCGCAAAGTGACGGTTGAAGACGTTAAGTATGTGCTTAGCTCGCACTATCAGGGAACTGAGTACGATCCTTACGGCAAGCTTGGCGATGAGCATACGAGTCATCTTTTCCGCCCAATCGGCATTAATCGCCAAAGCCAGCTGGCTGTTATGCAAATCCGCCCTTACGTGCCAGAAGCGTTCCGCACAATTCAGTGGATGGCGTACGGCTCTAACCCGTTTAATGCTTTAGTTCCGTTCTACGCAAATGTAAACGAAACTCCAAAGTATTTGGAAGATACAACTACTCGCGTAACAAGCGAAAACTTCTATTGGGAAAACCGCATTATTGCGGCTCTTGCGGATGCTGCATTTAACGATACTGCAAACGCGATCGAGCGTTACCAAGAAGTTGTTGGTTCTCTTGGTCACGCAATGGTTAAGTCTACGGATGCTGCTGCTGCAAAGATTCTTGGCGTTTCTTTGAAAGATTACGAGCCAGAGCGCGAAGGCGATGAAGGCGATGAAGGCTATTGCGATTTAGTTCGCGATGTGGATGCTATTATTGCGCAGCTTAGAAACGAAGACGTGCGTGAGGCTTTGGCTGAAGCGAACGAGGGTATGGCTGTAAAGTTGAAGAAAGAAACCGATTCTTTGCTCGATACAGTTCTGTACATAACTAGCATGCGTATGAAGAACGGTTTTAATCGCTCCGATCACTAATCGCAAGCCGTTATAGACGTTACTAATAACGCGCATAGTTTTAATGTAATATTGCTATACCACGCCTATGCAATCGTATAGTATAAAAATTGTTCATTTACATTAGCTATGCGCGTTTATTATTGAGCGCTTATTGAGCATCTGTTATTGAACGTTTGTTGTTGAGTATTTGTTGTTGAGCGTCTATTAGGCGTTTTGCCTGAAAGTGGGGAATATGAGCATTCTTGATTCGTTTACTGCACAATTTGGACTGGTTAAAAAAATCGACGCTTTTGGATTTATGGATTATCTAAAGAGGAATCCAAGCGAGCCAAGAAAGCACGGTAAAGTGTTGCTCGTTACTGCAGATACTCCTCTTAAGGCTTCTAGAGGAGAAGGCAAAACAACCACCACTATTGCGCTTGTAGACGCATTGCGCGAACGCGGAGTAGATGCGGTGGCTGTTTTAAGGCAGCCAAGCATGGGCATTACTGCGGCGGGTTCTAAAGGCGGCGCTAGCGGCGGCGGAAAGTCATCTCTTGCACACCCAGAGTTGATTGACTGGGGATTGTGCGGAGAAATGGCGGCTATTGAATGCGCGCAGAATTTGCTTGTTTCTTTTGCAGAAAAGGCGATTGACGACGGTATTTTAGACACGATTTTAGTGCCGCGAGTAAGCGAAGTGCCTTCAAGATCTTTGCGTAGTATTGCTGTTGATTTTGGCAAGGGCACGGTTGCCGAGCGCGTTGTATTAACGCCAACTTGCGAACTTATGCAAATCGTAGTGCTTTCTAGAAGCATGGAAGAAATCGCAAATCGCGTATCTTCTATGATTGCTGGCACAAAAGACGGGAATCCTGTTAAATTTGGCGATTTTGTTGACTTGTGGCGAATCACAAATATTCTTGCCGATGCTGTAAAGCCTGCAAAAACAGAGACGATTAATGGTTCTCCGATTTACGTTCATTGCGGGCCATTTGCCAACGTTTCGCTTGGAATTCCAAGCCTTGTGAGCGTTGAGATGGCTTGCGCGCTACACGATGTTGTTGTTGTGGAAGCAGGGTATGGCACGGATGCTGGCGCGCAAAAGTGGCTAGATATTGCTGCTCGCGAGTTCGGCGCAAAGTGGCCTGCTGCTGCGGTTGTTGTTACTCGTGCCAGCACTTGGCGAGATGACGAAACGCTTGCGTGGCGCTACCCGTTCCACGTTTCGCGCCTTGAGTCGCTTGATATTCCTACTTTCCCTCTTGTTAATTTGTGGGATGGGGAAGATGGGCAGGTTCCAGATTTGCTTGAACAAGCTAAGGCTTTGGGATTCCGCAAGCCTATTGTTGGCAATCTTTTCCGAGATGGCGGAGATGGATTGGCAGATCAGCTAGACGATTTTGTGTCTGTGATTACAGATGATGCAGAAACGAAAGTTCCACAAAGCCGCCGTGGAAAGTCTCTTCGCGAGCGTATTAATCTGCTTTGCTCCGAGGCGTATGGTGTGCCTGTTGAGCGCGTAATCGACAAAGCAGGTTTTGCTGATTCGTTGAAAGAAGCGCAGGATTTGTGCAATAAGGCTGGTGTTGATTTTGATAGCTTGGCTCTTGTTGCTGTAAAGTCGCCAGCAACCATGACGGATGACGACCACGCGCCTGCTGATTCTCGCACTGTAACGCTTAAAAAGGTAGAAGTTCATTCTGGCGCAGGCGTTGTTCAAGTCAACCTTACAGCTTCACTAACAACGCCAATGCCAAAGATTGTGTGATTTTCCGCTGTGAAATCTTCCGCATTTTGTACGTGATTTAGGTCAAATATGGTACAAAGTGCGGAAGGTTTTTCCTGATTTTGTACGTGATTTGGGTTGAATGTGGTACAAAGTGCGGAAGGTTTTTCCTGATTTTGTACGTGATTTAGGTCAAATGTGGTACAAAGTGCGGAAAAAGTAAACAAACTCGGGCGCATTCTGGCGCATCCTGGAGCATCGAAGTTAGATTATGCAAAAGTGCGACGCAGCCAATCGCAAGCAAGCTCAATCCACTGCTGAACTTCTGGCTGCACAAATTCAGGAATTACTGCACCATTCTCATCGCGCTTAGCTGTTTCTTTAACCGCCAAAGCCAAGCCGTGCGGGCCCTTAGGGAACAAATGCGCTTCCACGCTTACGCCAGCTTTAACGCACGCGTCTACAAACATAATCGAGTTTTGAACTGGAACCGTCTGGTCCGTAATTGTTTGCCAAACGAACACAGGCGGAGTTTTAGAATCAACGTGATTTTCAAGCGAAAGCTGCTCCACTAGTTGCTCGCGAGTACTAGAATCTACGTCTCCAAAAAGACGGTCGAAAGTTGGCTTATGCGCGTATTCGCCAGCAGAAATCACAGGGTAAGCAAGCATAAGAGCATTTGGTCGAACATCATTTGCGTTGTATCCATTTGCTTCTTCAACATCGTCGCTAACGCTAGTCGCAAGATTTGCGGCTACATGGCCTCCTGCAGAGAATCCAATAATCGCCACTTTTTGCGCATCTACATGCCATTCTTTTGCGTTTTCGCGAATTAAGCTCATAGCTTCTGCGGCTTCCAAAAGCTGAGTCGGGTGCGCGCTAGGCACAAGCGAGTATCGCAAAACAAAAGCGTGGAATCCAGCAGCCGCAAACTTCATAGCAATAGGCTCTGCTTCTCGATTAGAAACGCGCAAGAATCCGCCGCCTGGCAAAATCAGCACTGCTGGTCGCGTTTGATCGCCTTCGCTATCTAAATTATCATCTAAAACATATGCAGTTAGAAGCGCGTTGCTGCCGTCAATGCCTTTAATTTGGCGTTCTATAATCTTCATGGTATCTCTTTTCGTTTTGCGCGATTGCAATTTATGTTAAGCATAATCACTAAGCATAAACTTAAGCATAATTCTAATCAAATACCTTGTTTTTAATGTGCGTTATGTGCTTTATGTGCGTTATTTTATAAATTCGTGTAGAGTCTTAAGAGGTTTTATAAGGAGATTTAAGATGAGTAGTGAAGATAGTTTAGGCAAAGTTGTTCTTGCGGCCACTCCGATTGGAAATATGGGAGATGCTTCTGCGCGCTTGATTAATCTTCTAGAAACCGCGGATATTGTTGCAGCAGAAGATACGCGCAGGCTTTACGACCTTGCAAATCGCCTTGGCGTGCACGTTTCGGGGCAAGTTGTTGCGTATCACGATCACAATGAGCGCAATAAGGCAGATGGTTTACTAGACAAGGTTGAGCAAGGCAGCACTGTTCTTGTTGTTTCCGACGCTGGCATGCCTACAATTAACGACCCAGGGCTTGCGATTGTTCGCCGCGCAATAGAGCGCGACTTGCCTGTTACTTGCGCGCCTGGACCGAGTGCCGTATTGGATGCTTTGGCGCTTTCTGGCCTGCCAACAGATCGTTTTTGCTACGAAGGTTTTTTGCCGCGCAAGTCGGGGGAGCGCATGCAGCATTTGCGCTCGCTTCTTTTAGAGAGGCGAACAATCGTATTTTACGAGGCGCCGCACAGGATTGCGGAGTCAATGGCAGCTCTTCTTGCAGTTTTTGGAGCAGATCGAAAAATGGCGTTGTGCCGCGAGCTTACTAAGGATTTTGAAGAAGTACGTCGTGGAACTATTGAGCAGATTGCAAAAAGCGTAGAAAATGATCCTCCTCGTGGCGAGATTGTGCTTGTACTTTCGGGCGCTAGCGAAAGTGATGTTGTGCAACAAAGTGTTGATTTAAGCGTGGATCAGCTTGCTAAAATGGCTTGCGATCTTTCACAAAACGAGGGCTTGCGAATCAAAGATGCTATAACCCGCGTTGTTTCACAAAATCCTCTTTCAGACGGCTCTTTTGCTAATCGTAAAGAAGTTTATGCAGCTTGCTTAAAAATCAAGGAAAATGTGGACAACTAAGTAGGAAATTAAGCCAAAAATGTGCAAATGTGCAAAAGTTGCATCAATAAAAGAGAAAAATGTGCAAATGTGGAAAATTAAGCAGCAATTAATCCCCATTTTTTGCATATTCGTATGCTTCTAAAAGCACATCTAGACTTTGTTTAACGCCTGGCCCTCCTTGCTGAGATATGTATTCTAGCATTTTTGCGTCCGCGACTGGGTTTGCAACAACCCATTTTCTTAATGCAGGCACGTTCTTAGCAATATGCCATAGCACATCTTTGCTTGTGTTTTCACAGCACGCGACTTGCGCAGTGAGCACAATTGGCGGTTTTGGCGGCATTGCGCTCGCTTTATAATTCTTAATATTTGCTCTAATAGTCATAAAGAACGTCATCCTTGTCTATTATGTATTTAATCCATTCTTTTGCCTTCGCAGCTCCTGGAAAATAAGGATTGCTGTCTATGATTTTTTCGCAATCCTTAAAACTTGTGTTGTATTTTTGCGCCAATTCGCACACAGTATCTACTCTTCTTATTTCTTCGTAAATGTTTTTTGATGGCGTTAGCGCAATGTCGCAAATAGTTCGTGCTGGAGAAGTTACGCACAAGTCTTTAATCACCCTTTGTTCTTTTTTCATTAGTTTTCTTCTAAACACTTGTAGTCGGTGATCGTACGGCTTTATTCGATAATGACTTTTGGATATTATCTCTAGTATGTTTGGGATTTTTCCGCCAAGCCAAATCCAAGATGCTGTAAATGCGCATGCCACTGTTCCGTTTGGCAGCAGATTTTTTAGCACGTTGCATCGTCCTTCTGGGGTTTTTGCGGTAGATTGCGTAAATCCAGTGCGTATTGAAACGTTGTTGAATGCTCCAAAATTGCATAGTTTCTTCATGCTTAGTGGCCCTGGTAGGTGTTTTGTGTCTATAAGAATAGGCAGCTCCTCGTTTTGTTTTTCCGAAAATAAAATCATCTCTTCGTCTTTGTAATTTTTATATTCTCTGTAGTTTTTGTAGTCTTCGTATTCTTCGCGAGTTTTGTAGTCTTTGCGTCTTTTGTAGTCTTTTATTGCTTTTTTATTTTTTTCGTCATTGTGTATTGTGCGTTTTTTGTTCAACGTTGAAGTGCTCATATTTCTCCTTTCTGCGTAATGTGTTTATACGCTAACTTTTTAGTGCCGTAATGTTTTAGTGTTGTAAGGTTGTAATGTTTTAACGCTGTAGTGTTTTGCTGTTCTAGGTTTTAATTTTCTAAGTTTTATACACAATATCGTGTTTTACTTTTTTGTCTACTCGATTTTTTGTAATTGTGGAAAAGTGGATTTTTAGTTTTTTACATAAAAAAATGTGACTATATGTGACTAAATCATATGTGATTAAATGTGGTTGTGTGTGATTCCGCTTTATTACATGTGATTATGCTTGATTTATAACCTATGCTATGCGATTTTATATAGATTTTTATAGCGATTTTTTAGTGTGATTTTTCTGTGTATTATTTAATGTGTCCTCGCTGAACAAGATAATATTTGGCTATGAGTCATATTTTGGTGAATGTTGCATGGCCTTACGCAAATGGCCCTCGTCATATTGGNCACGGCACGCCGATTTTGGTTGAGGCAGATAAAGAAGGCGTGAGCGCGCAAGAGCTTGCAAACCGATATAATCGCGTGATTACTAAAGATTTGTGCGATTTGGGTTTAAGCTACGATTTGTTTACGCGCACAACAACGGCAAATCATGAGCATGTTGTTCAAGAGATGTTCCGCCAGTGCCTTAAGAATGGTTATATTTACAAGGGAACTCAAAAGGTTGCGATTTCGCCTTCTACAGGCCGCACTCTTCCAGACCGCTACATTGAGGGCACATGCCCGATTTGCGGCGCGGACGGCGCCAGGGGCGACCAGTGCGATGCTTGCGGAAATGAGCTAGACCCAGACGAGCTTATTAACCCTGTTTCTAAGATTAACGGCGAAACTCCGCGATTTGAAGAAACAGAACATTACTTCCTCGATTTGCCTGCTTTAGCAAACGCAAACTTGGATTGGCTTAATTCCAGGGATGGCTGGCGTACAAATGTTATTAACTTCTCAATTGGCCTGTTTAAGGAAGTTAAGCCTCGAGCAATTACGCGAGACATTGATTGGGGCATTCCAGTTCCTGTAGAAGGCTGGATTGATAACCCAAATAAGCGCTTGTACGTGTGGTTTGACGCCGTTATTGGCTACTTGTCTGCATCCATTGAGTGGGCGCGTAGGCAGGGCAAGCCAGACGCTTGGCGCGATTGGTGGTGCGATCCTAAGTCTCCTGGCTACTACTTTATGGGCAAAGATAACATTACTTTCCATTCTCAAATTTGGCCTTCAGAGATGCTTGCGTATAACGGCGCTGGCTCTAAAGGTGGCGAGGCTGGCGTTTATGGCCCACTTAACATGCCAGAGCAGGTTGTTGCTTCCGAGTTTATGACCATGGAAGGCAAGAAGTTCAGCTCTTCGCGCGGAATCGTGATTTATGTTAAAGACATTTTGGCGCGCTACCCAGTGGATGCTGTGCGCTACTACATTTCCGTTGCGGGTCCAGAAAATTCCGATGCTGACTTTACTTGGGCAGAGTTCGTTCGTCACAATAACGAAGAGCTTGCAGCAAGTTGGGGCAATCTTGTTAATCGTGTTGCAAATTTGATTAATAAGAATTTTGGAGAGATTCCGCCGTTGGATGAAAATTCAATGACAGATATGGATCGTGCGCTTTTGGATCAAACTTCTAACGCGTTTGAGATTGTTGGAGGCTTGATTGAGCGCCATCATCAAAAGAATGCTCTTAACGAGGCTATGCGCGTTGTATCGGATATAAACAAGTATATTTCTGCTACGGAGCCTTGGAAGATTAAGGATGACGAGTCTCGTCTTGGAACTGTTTTGCATGTTGCTGCACAAGCTGTTTCGGATGCTAATCATTTGCTTGCCCCATTCTTGCCTCATTCTGCACAAAAAGTGTGGGAAGCTCTTGGCGGCACGGGCGTGTTCTCGCCGCTTCCAAGAATCGAAGAGGTGAGCGACTTAGATAATCCAGATTTTAAGTACCCGATTATTACTGGCGACTATGAGCTTGGAAAGACTGTTCATCCATGGGAAAGCGAGCCGTTGGTTACTGGCACTCCTGTTGCTAAGCCAACTCCGATTTTTGCCAAGATTCCTAAAGAGGCGATTGATGAGGAGCTTGAGCGTTTTGAGTCTGCACTTGCTGCTCGTCGTAAAGCTGACGAAGAAAGATTGGCTGCTGCAAAAAAATCGTTGGAATCTGAGTGATTTTAGCGAAAAATTTTAAGTCATAGTGACGCATGTAACAAAAAATTGGCATACTGTCAGGAATACGAAAAAATTTTCAGGAAATTTTTAGTTTATATGCGTGTTTTGCGAGAAAAATGTGGTTATAATGAATATTGCTGATGGTTCTTCCATCAGTGAGGTTCGTTCGCGAACCCCATAACTGAAACCTTCTTCTCTCTTTCTCTCTGCCCCGGTGGGTTTTCTCTTTCCCACCGGGCTTCTTTTTTATCTTTTATCTTTTTCAAGTGTTCGCCGCTTACTCCGATTTTGTAGCTCTAAACGTCAAAATCAACAACAAAATGCGGAAAAACTGACGCACTTTGTACCACATTCGACCCAAAACACGTACAAAAAGCGGAAATGTAGCTCGCGCGCTACGCTATTCCTCGCGGCTATTAGTAGCCGCTCGGCTGATTTGGCATGTAAAGTCCACTGGACTTTACATTTGAGCCAAATCACGCTTTGAAGGAGCTTGAAATGCGTTATGCAATTTCAAGCTCAGTCAAAACGCTCATGCAAGTCGATTCGCCAACTGCTCGATCCTTGCCATAGATTGATGGAATAAAACGCTCTTGATCGTGAAGCTTTTCCCAGATTACAGGCGGATCACTCGGATTTTTCAGCGACTTTGGCACGTCAATAATCCGCTGATTACTAGATCCGCGGAATTGCAACAGCGAATCGTGAAGATCCTTCATATATCGCCCGTCAACAAGAATGTCAATGTACCGCAATAACTCAAGCTTGTCAGGAGTCTCGCCCGGTCGCATAAGCTCTTCCCAGGTGTAACCAGTCCAACTCCAAATATCTTTTGTATTGCCAAATTCGCTTCTAATACGCTCACATAGTGGAATCAATATGCCAGTGTTAAGCAGCGGCTCACCGCCAAGAAGCGTCAATCCTTGTACATATGGTTGCGCTAAATCTTCCATAATTTGGTCTTCGAGCTTTTGAGTATAAGGGTGACCAGCGCGAAAATCCCAAATTGACTCGTTATAGCATTCAACGCAGTGGAATGGGCAGCCAGAAACGTAAAGCGAGCAGCGGATTCCTTCGCCATCTGTCATAAGAAATCGCTTATAATCTGCCACCATCCCCTTGCTCATGCGCTCACTAGACCATTGACCTGCGCGAGGATTGTTAGAAAGAGAGGTTGGAATCCACGGTCCACGGTTAACGTCTGATGGAGCAAAATCATGTAAACTTATGCGAGCCATAGTCCACCTCCTCTAGCTTTAAATATTTTATTAAATAATCTTAAATAAACTTTTGTTGAATTATAGTAACTTTTGTTAGATTGTATTCACTTTTGTTAAATAAAATAAAATCCAGCCGTCAAAAAATGCTATTAACATTTTCTAACGGCTAGATATATTGCATATCACCAAATAATAAACACAAACTAAAACGTTATTTCAAGCGATTCTACGCTACTACTTGGTTTCCTCGTACCACTCGCGCGACTCGCCATTATTAAGAACAACATGGCCAGTTTCGCCCGACATGTGCTTTACGCGATGAGCAATCTCCTCGTGGCGTCCATGAACCATTGGGCGCTGAACAGGATTGCCCAAGTATCCGCAAGTGCGCTTAGTCACATTGCACTTATCTGGGTCACTGTTTCCGCACTCTGGGCAGCGGAAGCCTTCTTTAGTCGGCTCAAAATCGCCTTGGAATCCGCAAACGAAGCAATGGTCGATTGGAGTATTCGTGCCCAAGTAGCCAATGCCAATCTTATAAGCATAATCCCACACAGCTTCCAAAGCCTTAGGATTTGCCTGCAAGCACGGGAACTCACAGTAGTTGATAAATCCGCCAGAAGCAAGATACGGGAAGTCAACCTCGTAGCGAAGCTTCTCCATAGGAGTTGGCTGCAACCACACTGGGTAATGGAAGGAATTAGTGTAGAAGTCGTGATCAGTAACGCCTTCAATGCGACCAAACTTCTGACGATCCATGCGGTTAAAGCGATCCGTCAAAGACTCAGCAGGTGTTGAGTAAACGGAATAATGGTAGCCTTCAGCCTTTGACCACTGCTGGCAAAGCTGATTCATTCGGCGAACCATAGAAAGCGCAAATTGCTTGCCATCCTCATTCCAACTGTGATCTTGCATCCAATCCTTGCCAAAGAAAACGGATGTAGCCTCATACAAGCCAATGTAGCCCAAAGACACCGTTGCACGCTCATTGCGGAACAGCTGATCCACGCTTTCGTTAGCTTCCAAACGACCAAAAGCACCGTAGCGGAACAGCGTTGGAGCATTCACAGGGGTTGCCTGCTTGCAACGCATAATGCGGAATCGCAGAGCCTGATGAGC
>QWCU01004660.1_pt1 | contig 37110 bp, 30 predicted proteins | sample 1972601 | NCBI WGS metagenome assembly QWCU01 (sample SAMN09866700, study PRJNA288562) | Human vaginal metagenome isolate pre2_vaginal, whole genome shotgun...
GTTGGCAAATCATCACGAACCATACCAAAACGAACATTATTTGTCTTATACCCTACATACAGCAGACTGACAAGACCTAGGATTACTATGGTAGCTGCAAATATCCATTTTTTGCTTTTCATTTCTTAATCACATCCAAATCTATTATTTCATCAGCAATTTTATCGAACATTGCATCATGAGTAACAATAAAAAACATCGCAGTCTTTTTTAACTCCAAGACTTTGTCTATAAAAATCTTCATTGTTTCAAAACCTCTTCAATATTAAACAAAGATAAACCTTGCTCAATATCTAAACTAGAAACAACCGATTTAAAACTTCTTTCATTAAATCTATGATAATTTTCTAGCAATGATTTGATAACTGCAATACCGCAATCTGAAGTCAAATTTTGCATATTGTAAGGATAAGCCACCATCTATTGAGCTCCTCAAAGTTTCAAGGCGTGGAGGCTATCATAGCCTCCACGCTACAGATTTAATCACAAATGTTAAAAAGCATCATACAATCAAATCAATTTTCTCAAATACTAAATTACGCAAACAGATTACAGTTAGAACACTACAATGAGACTAACCTAATCTACTATTGTAATGAAATCTGGTAATATAATCATATGCAGAACTAGAGAATCATCCCCAGCAGATGAAACCCCAGACAACGCACATCCATCCAGCTCTAATCGAGCGAGATTCTTCTAGTGTTAGCTTCTTCATAATAATCATCTCCTCTCTTTCAAGTAAAAACCTCCTATAGAGCTAAATCCGCAACATCATAGACGAATGTTGCATTCTCAACTCTCACCATAGTTATAAATCATTTATAATGTCTTGTCAATACACTGCAACGAAAATGTTATAACACATATATACCAGATATTTCCACCAACTTTCATCCTGGCATTAATGTAATTATCGCGAATTATGTATGATTTTGAAGATAAAATTCACATGAAAATATGCAGACTATCCTCTATTACGATTGCTCATTTTTCTCAATTATCGGGTTATAGACCAAAAAATAAGGTACGACCACACCTTATATGTGAAATCTTACCTTATTTTTGTTTTATGACTTCAATTTCCCACTTCACCAGCTGGGTGCAAAGTGGGTGCACTTTTTAACGTTAACATCCTGTGCACTCAACCCTAGAGCGTCGACATGTTCCCTCATACAGCAAAATCACGCTCAAAAACCGCGAGAACCCAGCCTAAAGCCGCCACGCATTAAACCTTTTAACGATAGCCCTCGCAAACCCCTGCTACACAAGGGCAAAAATGCACCCACCTAATCAGCCTTTGACATCAAGACGACAGTCTCGACGTGATGAGTGTTGGGATATATGTCGAACGCGCGCAAAGACTGAACGCTGTAGCCAAGCTCCTTAAACGTACCAACATCGCGAGCAAGACTAGTAGGATCGCAAGCAACATACACAACGCTTCTAGCCCCAGACTTCGCAATCTGCTTACAAACTTGAGCTTTAGCACCAGCGCGTGGAGGATCCAACACAACAACATCTGGATGCGCAAATCGGCGCACAATCTTAGATGACTTACTCGCCTTAAACACCTGCGATTCAAGCGTTTGTGCAACATCACCTTGCAAAGCTTCAACAATATCTCTGCTAAGCCCTGCGCGCCCAATGTTTCGCCTTGCGTTCTTTACAGCAATCGGCGCACCCTCAATGCTAAGCACGCGAGCTGGCTCTGCAGCTCCAGCGAAACCTGCATCACCAGCAGCATCTCCGCCAACATTAGCCAAAGTCGCAAGCGGAATCGTAAACAAACCCGAACCAGAATACAAATCCCACAAAACCGTATTCTTAGTGCGACCACCAAGAGCAGAACGAACTAATCCCAAAACGTAGTTCACTAAATGCTCTGGAGCTGCGCGGTGAATCTGCCAAAAACCGCGCGCGTCAACATCGTAGTCAAAAGTGCGCATACGCGACGAATCGCAAGCAACCGCAACACGCACTCGCTCGCGCAACAATGCCGAGCCTGCAACCAACTCATCATTTACTATAAGCGCATAATTTTCGCCAATCGCACTAAGAAGCGCAGCCTTATCATTAAAATCCAAACCATCAACCCTAGGCTCTGGAACAGCAAGGCGAATTTGCGCATTTGGCGAGAAAGAACGATTCCACAAATCCAAAGAATCCGCAACAGCCAAAACCGCGCGCGACGCAAGTGGCATAGTATCAATCGCAATGCGGTCATGCGACTCGCGCTTACGCATAGACAATCGCCCTTCATCATCCGCAACCAACTCCATGCGAGTACGCCAATTAAATCCGTTAAGCTCCTCGTCCCCTGGAATGCGCTCAACACTAACATCGCTTTCCGCAACATCCATATGCGCTAAACGCTGGAATTGATTGGCAATTACGGAAGCCTTCCAACGAATCTGACCAGGCAAAGAAACGTGAATTAAATCCGCGCCGCCAACTCCGCCGCCCTGAGCCAAAGGGCCAGCGAGCTTCCATTGCGGCTCCACACGATCCGCACTAGGCTCCAAAACTTCTACAACTTCGCCAGTAAAAAAGTGCGCTTTTGCACGCATCGGCTCATCCATACGCACAACAACCAGCTCACCAGGCAGCGCAAATCGCACGAATACAACGCGTCCGTCAAGATGACCTACGCATCTTCCTTGATCCGCATAACGCTCGATTCGCATCGTCACTTGCATGTACTACCCCTTAGTTCTGCTTCTCTTCACTTTGCTTTTCGCTAATCTGTTTTTCGTCAATCTGCTTTTCTTCGCGATAATTTTCTTCGCGATTTTTATGATGAAGACGCATAAACGGCGTTGCAATAATCAAGTAAGAAACCCAAATCGCGAGCGCCCAGAACGGCAATCCCATAAGCAATCGAACAGTGCCAAGCCACACAACGTGATTTGTCAAATATAATGGCACTTGTAAAACGAGTCGCAGCGCAAAAACGCCAATCCATAATCCAGTAACATACATGTACGCGCGCTTAAGTGGCTTATAATCAAGCCATTCGTGCAGCCAAGCGCCAAAATTTTCCGTAGGCATTTTGCGAATCGACTCAATCACAAGCCCAAGAGCTGGCACACGCGCAATCAGCGAAATCGCAAGAAGAACACCGTACACAGCGTTTGTAATAAAGCCCATCATGTAGTAGTCGCGCGCTTGATGACTCGTCCACACCCAAATAAGGCAGATTCCAACGGAAACAAGCCCACTTAGCGCGCCCATAATCGACTGACGTTGAATAAGTCGCGCCACCACTTGCAAAACTGCAAGAGCTGCAGACGCAATAACTGTTGTTTGTACGTTCCGCGTTACAACAAAGCAAATAACAAACAGCAAGCCTGGCAGCATGGATTCAATTACGCCACGAACTCCGCCAATGGAGTCAATCACAGAAAACGCTTTTTCTTCGGATCCAATGGAAGCTAAAGAGGCTAATCCTGAGCGTTTTTTGTTGCGCGCATTTTTTTCCAAGACAATATCCTTTGCTGCATGACTTTTGCTATTCGACTATTCGACTTTTGCTATTCGACTTTTGCTATTCGACTTTTGCTATAAAGCTTTACTAACGAACTTCAGAGAACATTGGACCGCGAGTTAGCGTAGTTTTGACTTCTACCTGCTGATCTGCGCCAAGTGGCCCCTTTGGACGGCCTGGAATTTCACCAGAATCACCAGCAGAATCGCCAGAACCACCATTGTCAGAATCTCTAGGAACCAAAACATCATGCATTGGAATCATATCTCGAGGAGCTAATGGCTCACTGCCTCGGTCTACAACAATGTCACTAAACCACTTGTTAAGCAAAACTGCTTCATCACTCGCCTTTTTTGAATCGCCAGCAACCGAAAAATCGCCAGCAGCTACACCAGAAAAGACTCCGCGAAGCATCCAACGCGGACCGTCAACTCCAACAATTCGCGTATCTACAGTCTTATCTTCAACTTTAACTGGTAATATAATCTCTTTGCCAAAAACGCCATTCACTTCCCTGGCGTCAGAATTTCCCTTAAGCAAATCCGCGCGAACTTCGCTCCAGATTCCTTCTGTTTTAGGGGCTGCAAACGCCTCAACTTCTACACTAGAAGACCTATACGTAACTGTTATGCCAAGAACTTGGTTAGACTCGCGCTGCTTTTTTACGCGCAACTCTATTCCTTGCAAATACGGAATACAAATAGCTCCGAAGTCAATATATGTACTTAAATCAGGAACTTTTTCGTCTGAAATATTCCAAGGACCTCTAAGATTTCCTCGACCCAAATACGTGTCTGCGCTGTATCCGCCTTCAATAAGCTCGTTTAAGGCCGAATTTTGGGATTGCAAATCCGCAAGATTTCCAGCATTTTTACTATCAGCTTTAGCCTTGCGCTTCGACTTAAACCATCCCATGATTCCTCTTTTCTAACGGCCAATGCCACTTTTACTCAACTTCACAAGATTACCACAAGCAAAGCAAAATCACACATTGTATCTTATGCTTAGCGCAGCGTGATCCGACCAGCGCGAATCGTAGCTTGGCGCGCGATCAATCACGAATCCGCAAGCAGTTTCCGCAAGCTCTGGAGTAGCAAATTGATAGTCTAAACGCCATCCAACATTGTTATCAAAAGCCTTGCCGCGCTGACTCCACCACGTGTATGGCCCTTGAATATTGCCAGCAAGCATTCGCATAACGTCTACAAATTCATACTCGTTAATCCAGCGGTCGATGTACGCGCGCTCCTCTGGCAAAAATCCAGCACTTTTCTCATTCGCTTTAGCGTTTTTAATGTCTAGAGGAGTGTGAGCAATATTAAAATCACCACACAAAATCGCCTGATTTCCGCCACTTGCAGCAATATCTCTAAGCTCCCCTAATCGCGTAAGCATAGTGTCTAAAAAGCGGAATTTTTGATGCATTTTCTGCGGATCGTCAACATTTCCAGCGTGAACATACACGCAAGCAACAGTAATATCATACCCTTCAGGCGTATGAACGTCGGTTTCTATCCAGCGGCCAGAATCCACGTCTTCGCTTAAACCAGGCAGGCCATAGCGCTGACTTACAACTGGCAAAGATGTTACAAGCGCTACTCCAGCACGCCCTTTTATATCGCAAATCTGATTTGTAACGCAAAATTGTTTGTCATTTTGCACAGATTCATCTTGCACAGATTCATCTTGCACAGATTCACCACTTTTAGACGCATACAAATCCTTGATTTTACCCATAATCGGGTCAATCGCATCTTGCGGAGCGCGAACCTCTTGCATACACCACACATCTGGAGTGTGATTTTGCACCCAATCAAGCATCCCCTTGCGCTCTGCAGCGCGAATACCATTCAAGTTTGAAGTTGCAATAGTAATCATAAAATCCACTCTAATCGAATATGCATATTACAAATGAATATTACAAATGAATATTACAAATGAATATTACAAATGAATATTACAAATGAATATTACAAAATAACGAATAATTGTATATTTATATCAATAATTGTATCTTTGCGCGCAGCTTTGCTACAGATTTTCAACTACCGTGACGCAACAGAAAGCATCCAATTTGCACGATTTTCCGCTTCTTCGTTAGAAACACAAACCATAAGCACGGTATCATCGCCAGCAACCGAACCTAAAATCCCCTTTAACGGCTGTCTATCAATAACACTAGCAACATATTGAGCAGCACCCGAAGGAGTGTGAATCACAACAATATTATTAGCAAATCCAACTTCTGTAATAAGACCAGAAAGAGTTCTTGCAACTTGCTGATCAATCCTAACCGTATCCATTGCGTGACGGTTGCCAGTTCCATCTCCCAAGACGTACGCAATTCTGCCATCTGTAAGACGAATTTTAACAGCATTTATCTCGTCTAAATCGCGACTCAGAGTTGCTTGAGTAACATCAAAACCATTACGAGCCAAAACAGCAGCAAGCTGCGATTGAGAAGTAATAACCTCGCTTAAAAGCGCCTGCTCAATCGCGTTTAATCGCGCAGCCTTAGTTGCAGGACGCTGTTTGCCAGCAGAGTCATTATCATCAAAATTCCCAAAATTCTTCTTTGCATGAACCATAGCTGACAAACCTTTCTAAAAAAACTATTCCAATCTAATATACATGTATATATGCATAACTTTCCGTATATTTACCAAGATTGGCCAATATTTACTAATATATATTGATCTTTATTAATATTTGCATATTGGATATAACGAATATACTGGATAAAAATCACAATAAAATCACAATAAAAAATGCGGCCAAACAACTAAAGAATAGTTATTCAGCCGCATTAATCAAAAGCTAATTCACGATTTTACACGCGCAAAGTTGCATGCAAATCTTTAGCCGCTTTTGTAATTGCTTCTCGAACAGCTTCCATTTCTTCGCCAGAAAGCGTACGATCTGCAGCTCTAAAAGTCACAGAATAAGCAAGAGAGCGCAAACCATCTGAAAGCTGCTCGCCTTCATAAACATCGAACAACTCTATAGACTCAAGCAAATCGCCAGAAGCTTTAACAATAGCTTTCTCTAAGTCGCTAGCACTCAAAGAAGAAGGAGCAACAAACGCAAAGTCCTGTTTAACAGGTGGGAATGTAGAAACAGGCTTTGCTTGAACAGGCTTAACTTGCATAGCATTAAACAATGCGCTCAAATCAAGCTCGAATGCTGCAGAATGCTTTGGCAAATCCAAATTCTCATTCACGCTAGGGTGAAGCTCGCCAACAATGCCAATTTCAACATCGTCGCCGCCATCAACAGCAACAAACACTTTGGCAGTACGGCCTGGATGCCAAGAGGCAGGAGCATCGTTTGCACTAAGCTGACAAATCTTAAAATCAACGCCGATGCGCTTTCCTAAACGCTGAACAGCTTCTAGAGCATCGCTGTAATCAACGTCTCGATGCGTACCAAGCCAGCCAGTTTCTTCTGCTTTACCAGTAAAAAGCGCTGCAACATGCAAAGGCTGCTTAGGCAAACCTGCATCCAAAGCTGCAAGCTGAGCATCCGTAGGTCGAACCGAGCCAGGCAAAGCAGGAATTGCAGGAGCATTAGGATCTGCAAAATACACGTGGCCAAGCTCATAAAGCGAAACATTGCTCAAACCGCGGCGAATATTTCTGCGAACCGTTCCAGCTAAAGTGGTAAGAACATTCCTGCGAAGCCAAGGACGATCGCCAGCCAAAGGATTTGCGATTTTTACGCTAATTTTAGCAACAGAATCAACGTCTTCGCGGAAAGCATCAAAATCTTCCTTACCAACAAATGGGTAGCTCAAAGATTCAACCAAGCCCATTTCTGCAAGCTCATAAGCAATAGCTCTACGAGTTGCTTGTTCCTGCGTTAAACCAGTTTTGCCAGTAACAGGAACAGCTGGAACCTTAACAGGAATTTCATCGTAGCCAACCAAGCGCGCGATTTCTTCAACCAAATCGCATGGATCATTCAAGTCTGGGCGCCAAGTTGGAGGCAAAACAGAGAACGAACCATTTCCGCCGCCAGCAACCGAGCATCCAATATCCGTAAGAATATCGCTAATGCGGTTCAAATCAATGCTTAATCCAGAAACACGCTCTACCTCGCTAGCTTTGAAAACAATAACGTTTCTATCAACAGTATTGTTTACGTCTGTAGGCGTATTAGAAGGCTCTCCAGAGCCAAGCTCGCTAAGCATTGTAACAGCCATTTGCGCAGCTGCAGGCTGAAGCTGAGTATCTACTCCGCGCTCAAAGCGGCGAGAAGCCTCGGTTGGAAGCTTGTGTCTACGAGCTGTACGAGCAATAGAAACGGGATCAAAGTGTGCAGCTTCAACAAGAATATTCTTTGTTTCGCTCGTCACTTCTCCATACATTCCGCCCATTACGCCAGCAAGTCCAAGAACACGCGAACCGTGATTTCCCTTTGGAGAATCGCAAATAAGCAAGTCCTCAACGTTAAGCTCTCTATCTTTGCCATCTAAAGTTGTTAAATGCTCCCCAGCTTTAGCGCGGCGAACAACAATAGGACCTTCAATCTTATCTAAATCATAAGCGTGAAGAGGCTGACCCAAGTCAAGCATTACGTAATTTGTAACGTCTACTGCAAGAGATATTCCACGCATTCCAGCGCGAGTCAAACGCCTACGCATCCAATTAGGGCTTGCGGATTGTGGATTAAAGTTTCTAACTACACGCGCGTAGTATCGATCGCATCCAACAACACCATGAATAGGGTTTGTATCTTCAATGCTAACTTCAATATCTGTAGACGCGTTTTCAACAGAAACTTGACTTGCCTTATTATTAAGTTCCACTACAGGATCCGTGTATGCAGCACCAGTTGAATGGTGATATTCGCGCGCAACACCCCTGTACGAGAACGCGTATCCGCGATCAGGAGTGATGTTAATCTCTAGCAAAGGCTTGTTTAAGTGAAGAAGCGACATTGCGTCATCTCCAGGCTTTAACGCCTCATATTCTGCTTTAGAGAATCCATATTCGCGAAGCAAAATAATGCCATCGTGACTATCTCCCAACCCAAGCTCGCGCTCGGACGCGCACATTCCATTAGAAATGTGGCCGTAAGTTTTGCGAGGCTCAATCTTAAAATCGCCAGGCAAAACAGCGCCAGGAAGAGTTACAACAACCTTTTCTCCAGCAGCCATATTTGGAGCACCGCAAATAATTCCACGAGGAACCTTATTGCCATTTTCGTCTACCTCGTTGTATTTATCTCCAACATCAACATGGCACCAATTAATAACCTTGCCATTCTTTTGTGGCTCTGGAGTAGCATCAACAACGTAACCTACAACAATAGGACCTGTAACTTGAGAATCGTGAATCTCTTCTTCTTCTAAGCCAACTCGCACCAAATCTTTAGCAAGCTGATCATAAGTCAAACCTTCTGGCACTTCAACATGATCTTTAAGCCAGTCAATATCTACCATTGGCATGAGTACTACTCTCCCATCACAAACTGTTCTGCGAAGCGCTTATCGCCTTCAACCAAATCGTGCATATCGTTAATATCGTGACGAAGCAGCAAAGTGCGCTCCAAACCAACACCGAAAGCAAATCCCGTATAAACATCTGGGTCTAAGCCTGCAGACTTAAGAACGTTCGGGTTAACCATTCCGCATCCGCCCCATTCAATCCAACCTGGGCCGCCCTTTTTATCTGGGAACCAAAGATCCAACTCTGCGCTAGGCTCCGTGAACGGGAAGTAGCTTGGACGCAAACGGCTTTTTGCATCTGGGCCAAACATTGCAACAGCAAGGCGATCTAGCACACCCTTTAAATCTGCCATGCTTAAGTGCTTATCTACAGCCAAAGCTTCGCATTGATGGAAGACTGGCGTATGCGTTGCATCAAGCTCATCCGTGCGGAACACGCGACCTGGGGATGCAATGTACAGAGGAACGCCTCTCTCAATTAACGCGCGAACCTGGTCGGAAGAAGTTTGCGTACGCAAAACCATGTTAGATCCAACAAATCCTGCAGCATCCTTTGCTTGATTTCCTTGCACGTAGAAAGTGTCTTGCATTTGGCGAGCAGGATGATCTGGACCAAAGTTCAATGCATCAAAGTCGAACCACTCTGTTTCAACTTCTGGACCTGCAGAAATCTGCCAACCCATAGACACAAAAAAGTCTTCAAAATCTTCAATAATACGCGCAATCGGATGGCGAGCGCCAAGCGGCTTACGATTTATTGGCAAAGTCATATCGACTGTTTCTTTTTGAAGCATGTTTGCTTCTTCTAGAGCTTTAATACGCTCTTGAGCCGCTGCAAATTCCCTACCAAAATCAGCACGCAAAGCAGACATTACTTTGCCAGCTTCTTTCTTTTCTTCTACTGGAAGACTTCCAATAGCTTTGCTAGCAAGTGTCATTGCAGACTGAGCGCCAGCATACTTAGTTTTTGCCGCTTTTAAATCTTCCATTGTTTTAGCGGCTTGAACACAAGCAATGCCCTCTTTTACTACCTTTGTAATTGACTTTGCGTCAAATGGCTGACTCTTTGCCACAGCACCCTTCCTATCCGTGTATGCGTACTTTTGTGAAGCATTCAAAAAACGTCTCAAATCCCCATTTTTCGCTCATGACTAGACATAGCCAAGCCCATTAGCATTACCGCTGCACTGGTTGCTAAGTTCATTGATTCTGCTTTTCCGTAGATTGGTATTACCGATATTTCGTCTACTTTATTTAAGACTTCTTGCGGCAATCCTCTGGCTTCGTTTCCAAATAATATTGCGACATTAGAGGTGACATTATCGGCGATATTAGACTCATTTCTAAACGAATCTAAAACACGCGCAAACGACTTTGGCTTTTTATTTTCCGTGCCATAAATATCAGCAGCAATCACTTTAATCTTTGCATTTTTTGCCCAATCAAACCATTCGTTTTCGCTCATTTTTACTACTGGCAAGTGGAATAACGATCCTGCACTAGATCGAACAAGCTTTGAGTTAAATCGGCTTACGCAATCGTCAACAAAAACAACAGCATTGCATCCAGCTACGTCTGCAACGCGAATAATCGCGCCAGCGTTGCCTGGATCTCTTACTTGCCAACATGATGCAATTAATATGTTTTTGTTTTTGCAAGATTTAGTATCATCGCTGCTCTCTAGCCCAGCTTTATTAGCCTCACTAATCTTATTAAATTCTTTACTAAATTCTTCGTCTAAAACCTTAGAATCACAAAGCGCAACAATCCCCTGGCAATCCGTGCTGATTTTTCGCATAACTTCTGCCGTTGCAGGATGAACATAGCAATTATTTTTTAATGATTCGTCAACGATTTTAGCGATTACTTCTATAGGGCCACCATTACTCGTGACGCCACTATAACTACGATTACTGCCACTATTAACAGCATCTTGCAAAACATAAATGTCTAAAATCGATTTACGCGCGTACCTTACAGCTTCCCTAACGCTTTGCGGGCCTTCAACTAAAAAGCGCCCATCCACTCGCGATTTTGCGCGAATTATTGCACAAATGCGCTTAACGCGATCGCTATGCGCGTTGTCTATTAACTCTTTTAACGGCATAATATCACTCTACTTTACATGTATTTACATTTACATGTATTTACAACACACGTAACTGTTGCAATACAAAACTACTCAACAAAACTACTCGTGATGCTCCGACGAACTTTGAGTAGTATAGCCCTCTGGCTCCAACTGGAATGTTGTGTGCGAAACAGAAACTGGAAAATGCTCACGCAAACAATCTTGAAGCTGGCTTAAAATATCTGCACACTGCCCCATCGTCAAATCGCGCTCAACAACAACATGCGCCATAAAAATAGGCATTCCTGTAGAAACAGTACTTGCATGCAAATCGTGAACAGCAAGAACGTGAGGAACGTGCTCAAGATGGTCACGAACTTTTTCTATATCCAATCCTTCTGGAGTTTGCTCAAGCAAAACTTTTACAGCATTTTTAAGCAAGTGCAACGCTCTAGGAATCATCAAAATTGCTATAATTCCGCCAGCTACAGCGTCGAAACCGCTCCAATTTGTAGCTATCATAACTAATGCAGAAACAACTACTGCTACAGAGCCTAAAGCATCGTTCATAACTTCCAAAAACGCTGCTCGCATATTCATATTGTCTTTAGATTGAGAAACAAGAATTATAAGCGAAGCAATATTTGCAAGAAGACCTAGAATACCAAAGAAAAGCAGCTGACTTACACTGTGAATTTCATTATGACTTGCGCCAAAAAGACGCATCCCCGACTCCACAATCGCATAAACGCCTACAAAAAGAAGCACAAGAGCGCCAGCTGCAGCAGTAATCACTTCTAGCCTTGCCCACCCCCAAGTGCGCTTTGCATTAGGCTTTTTGCGCATTAAAATCGCAGTAACCGTAGATGCAGCTAAAACGGAAATATCCGTTAGCATATGACCAGCATCAATCAGCAAAGAAATAATACGAATTAGTTAAAATAGATCCGATTACTTCTGCCAAAAACACAATTGACGTTAACGCTAGTGATAGCTGAAAGCTTATTCTAGCTGATGCGCGTGACTTGCGCTAATAGCATCTTGCAAAGAAGCGGCATTAGTTCCAGAAGTACTTAAATCATTCTTCTCTAAGATTTCACTGGAAGAGTTTGACAAATGATGATTATTCACACAAATCNAAGCATTAATCCAATGAATACGCGAGTCTCTTCCAAACCAGCCCATTTGCTTGCGTGCAAGTCGCCTAGTTTTTTGCGCAATATCGTCAAATGCTTCGTCTTCACTACACAAACCGTCTAAATAGTCCATTATTTGCTTGTATCCCAAAGCCCTTATAGCAGTAACACCAAGCTTTGAGCGAATCTCTTTAACTTCGTTTACAAAACCCTGCTCGCGCATCATTTTTGTGCGAAGATCCACTCGTGCATCTAAATCTTCTCTACTTAAGTCCAATCCGATTTGCACGCAATCAATCAAATACTTGTATTTTGGCAAAGTTGCAGAATACGGTTTGCCTGTTAGCTCAATAACTTCTAGCGCGCGAATTGTTCGGCGCGAATTTCTTGGATCCATATTTTTAGCTGCAACGGGGTCTAGCTTTTGTAATTCTTCAAAAAGCGCCATTGCTCCTTGCGATTTTTCGCGCTCTTCCAAAGCTTTGCGAACATCAGGATTTGTGCCAGGAAAAGTTATATCGTCTACGGCAGCGCGAGCATATAGACCAGATCCTCCAACAAGAATCGGGCGAATACCTTTTTCTTGCAAATCGCGTATGCATTGCCTAGCAAGCGTTTGAAACTTTGCAACGCTCATTACCTCTTGCGGGTCAATAATGTCTATTAAATGGTGCTTAACCGCGCTTTGCTCTTCTTTAGTGGCTTTTGCTGTACCAATATCCATGTAGCGGTACATTTGATATGCGTCTGCGTTAATAATTTCCGCTTTTACACCACGTTCAGCAAATTTCTTTGCAATCGCAATACCAAGACTCGTTTTGCCAGATGCTGTTGGTCCTACAATCGAAATCACTTTCGGCGGTTTGCACACAATGCGCTCCTACGTAGCAAATTTAAGCTAATAAAATTTAAGCTAATAAAAATAGACTTACTTCTTCTTAGCTTTTTTAGACTTTTCCGCAAGCAATCTAAGAGTATCTGCAGCTGCTTCTTCTGGAGCATGAGTATGGTGTTCCTCGTCTCCAGGCAAAGGATTAGCATATCCAAGATTCACATTAAGCAAACGTTCTGCTTGAGTCTCGTCAATCTTTTCCGATAATGCGATTTCCGATATAAGAATACTGCGAGCGCGCGCAAGCATGCGCTTTTCTCCAGCAGAAAGTCCGTGTTCATCAACGTCTCGCTGCGACAAATCGCGAACAACTTCCGCAATCTTATTAACATCGCCCGTGGCAATTTTCTCAACGTTAAGCTTGTATCTTCTAGACCAATTCATTTCTTTTTCAATGATTGGCGTACGCAAAATCTCAAAAACTTTAGCAACTTCTTTGGCGCCAACAATGTCTCTAACGCCAACTTTTTTAACATTATCTACAGGAACGTTAATCTCTAAACCATCTGAAGACAATACGACTAAGCGCAAATATTGCCTAGTAACACCCTTAACAGTACGTTCACTAAGTTCACTAATTTCCTCAGACTCTAGCCGCACCATGACGAGGATAGACGACCATATCGCCGACTTGATAACCCACAGAACCCTCCGTATGCACAGAAAAACTCATTTCAGTTTCCCATAAGGCAAAGACTTGAACGCTTCTAAATTATTTTTTTGACTTATTAGTCAAACTTTGCTCAAAACACACAAGACATACGCAAATAATGTTGTATGATAGACAACATGAGTACAGTATCTAACATGTAACAATTCTCACTAAGAGCGGCGAATACGAAGCTCAGCACGAATACAATGGCATTTTTGTTGCCACTATTCCTGCAACTAAGCACGCTAAAAGCAAAGAATGGTCTGTTCCTAGCTATCGCATTCGTACCGTAGAAGTAGACGGCACAGAGTCTGTAGACGACGATCCGTACCGCCACTTGCCTCAAATCGGCGACATGGACATGTACCTGTTTGGCGAAGGCAGGCACGAAAGACTTTGGGAAGCACTAGGTGCTCATGTTAAAAGCATTACTGATTCTTGGGGTCTTGTAAGCCCAGAAACAGGCAAAATGGTTAAAAAAGTTACTGGAACATCCTTTACTGTGTGGGCTCCAAATGCTCGCGCTGTAAGAGTTGTTGGCAACTTTAACTATTGGAATGGCCGCCGTCACGCAATGCGATCCCTTGGCTCTAGTGGCATTTGGGAGCTTTTCATTCCAGGAGTAGGCGCAGGCGAGGTTTACAAGTTTGAGATTATGACTCAAGCTGGAAACTGGATTATGAAGGCAGACCCAATGGAGCGCTCGCACGAAGTTCCACCTAACACTGGTTCTGTTGTTGTTGACTCCGACTTTAAGTGGCACGATAGCGAGTGGCTTGAGCATCGCGCAAAGACGAATGCGCATGATGGCCCTGTTAGCATTTACGAAGTTCAAGCAAATAGCTGGAATCGCGATTACGACAATTATCGCGAGCTTGCAGATCACTTGGTTGATTACGTTCAGCAAGAAGGCTTTACTCACGTTGAGTTTATGCCTCTTACACAGTATCCATTCTCGGGATCTTGGGGATATCAAGTTACTGGCTATTATGCTGTTGATTCCAGGCTTGGAAGCCCAGACGACTTTAAGTACTTAGTAAACAAGCTCCACAAGGCTGGAATTGGTGTGATTATGGATTGGGTTCCAGCACACTTCCCTAAGGATGACTTTGCTTTGGGCAGATTCGACGGCACTGCGCTTTACGAAGACCCAGATCCACTTCGCGGTGAGCACCCAGATTGGGGAACGTACATATTTAACTTTGGCAGACACGAGGTTCGTAACTTCTTGGTTGCTAACGCGTGCTTCTGGCTTAGCGAGTATCACGTTGATGCTTTGCGAGTAGATGCCGTGTCTTCTATGCTCTACTTGGATTACAGCCGCGAAGCTGGCCAATGGCGTCCAAATATGTATGGCGGACGCGAAAACCTTGAAGCTATTGACTTTATTAAGGAAGCAAACGCTACTGCATACAAGAATAATCCTGGAATTATGATGATTGCAGAAGAGTCCACTGCATATCAAGGCGTTACTGCTCCTACAGACATGGGCGGCTTAGGCTTTGGCTTAAAGTGGAACATGGGCTGGATGCACGACACTTTGCAATACCTTAAAGAAGAGCCGATTAATCGCCGTTGGCATCACAACGAAATCACGTTCTCTATGGTTTACGCGTATTCCGAGCATTACGTGTTGCCTCTTAGCCACGATGAAGTTGTGTATGGCAAGGGATCTCTTCTTGGAAAGATGCCTGGAGACGAATGGCAACAGTTTGCTGGCCTTCGCGCACTCTTGGCGTATCAATGGTCTCACCCAGGAAAGAATCTTCTGTTTATGGGCGGAGAAATCGGCCAGTCTTGCGAATGGAACTTCAACAATTCGCTTAATTGGCACGAGCTTCAATGGCCATTCCATCAAGGAGTTCAAAAGCTGGTTGCAGATCTTAATGCCTTATATAAGAGCTCTAGGGCATTCTGGAGCCAAGACTTTACGCCAGACGGATTCCAGTGGCTTACTAGCGACGATTCCGACCACAACACATTAAGCTACATGCGAATCGGAGACAACGGCGAAGAAATCGTTGTTGTTGTTAACTTCTCTGGTCAAGCTTGGCAAGATTACCAAGTGGCATTACCTAAGGGCGGAAAGTGGCAAGAGATTCTTACTACTGACGACGCTAAGTATTGCGGATCCGATATTCACAACGGCACATTTACTGCTGCAGCCGAAGAGTATCATTCCAGGCCGTATTCTGCAAGGATTACTGTTCCAGCACTTGGAGCTGTATTCCTTAAGCCACTAGATTAAGGTAATGATTAAATAGCTAAAAGGAATCTAAACTAGGTAAAATGTTGGACACTCCATTGCAAACAAGTGCTCCTCGAACAATTCTTGTTGTAGAAGACGAGCCAGATTTAGCTACAGCTATAGCACAAAGAATTGCTGCTAGAGGTTGGAAAGCTAGAGTTGTTTGCGATGGAGTGTCTGCTGTTAAAGCAGCGTTAAGCTTAAAACCAGACCTTATAATCATGGATATTATGCTTCCGCTTATGGATGGCATAGAAGCAACGCGAAGAATAGTATCTAAATGCCCGATTCCTGTTCTTATGCTTACAGCAAGAGACTCAGAAGCAGATAAGTTGGCTGGATTAAGCGCAGGAGCAGACGACTACGTTACAAAGCCATTCTCCCCTAGAGAGCTTATTGCAAGATGTGGTGCGCTTTTAAGAAGAGTTGAGCGCGCGGCAATAATTGCAAAAAGAGAACAATACAACACTTTGATTAAGTTTGGAAACTTGATTATTGACACAAAGCAGAGACTTGTTACGATTGGCGAAAAAGCAATCCACTTTACGCCTACAGAGTTTTCTTTACTTACGACTTTTGCAAATCACCCTCACGAAGTGTTAAAAAGAGAAACGCTTTTAGAAAAAGTCTGGGATTGGCCAGATGCTTCGGGAACGCGCACAGTTGATTCCCACGTTAAATCTTTAAGACATAAGATTGGATCTGATTGGATTCGCACAATACATGGAGTAGGCTACGCTTTTGAGCCACCTAAAGAAGATTATGAGCCAGAATTTGATTCGCAAAAATAGCAAAGATCATAAGAACATAAAAAATAGCAATCTACTAAAGAGTTCATTAAAAAATTCAATGAAGAATACTCTAAAGAATCCACTGCCTCATCCTAAAAGCGCAATAGGATTTTTTACGTCATTAAAAGGCGAATTGTCTGCGATTATTGTTTTTGCAACCGCTATAGCATTTGTTATGGCATGGTTTTTGCTAAAAGTTGGATTAAGCGGTTGGATTGCAATGCCACTAACTCTTGCAGTTGCATTAGGAATAACATACGCGTTTTCTAGAGGATTAACTTCCCCACTTAGACAAATGCGCGATGCTGCAGAAACGATGGCAGATGGCGACTATTCTGTGCGTGTTCAAATCGAAAGCAGAAAAGACGAAGTTGGAAAGCTCACTCTTGCTTTTAACGAGATGGCAGAAGAACTAGAGCACGCAGACAACATGCGCCGAGACCTTATAGCAAACGTTAGTCATGAGCTTAGAACGCCTGTTAGCGCTTTGCAAGCAATGGTAGAAAACCTGGCAGATGGCGTTGTGGAGCCAACACCGTCAAATATGGAAGCAATCGTAAATCAAACACACAAATTAGCTGATTTAATCACTTTTCTTCTTGACTTATCTAGAGTAGAAGCAGGCGCAGAAAGCCTTGTTATTACAAGTTTTGACTTTAAAGACTTTATTAACAACATTGTAGAAACAGTAAGAATCGCAGACGCGGGTCACAATCACAGCATAAGTCTTAATATTGAAAACAACATTATGCTTGTTGGAGACAAAAATCGCCTATCTCAATTGTTTACAAACGTAGTATCTAACGCAATCAAGCATTCTGCAGACAACACTAAAATTCTTATAAACGCTAAGTCGAATCACGAAAAAAATATTTTAGTTTGCAATGTTATTAATTTTGGAACGCAAATTCCTGAAGAAAATCGCGCGGATATTTTCCGCAGATTTGTTAAAGGAAATCAAGGAATAGGAACAGAGTCTGGAGGAACTGGATTAGGACTTTCTATTGCAAGATGGGCTGCTCTGCTTCATCACGGAAACGTTAGAGTTGTAGACGATAAGCGCGGAGTTAATTTTGAGATAACATTGCCGCTTACATATAGCAAATAGAAAGATTGCGCGAGTTTTAAGAGCATAAACGTACAAGCTAAAAACGCGAAATCCTTAATCACGCAAATCTAAGAGTATAAAACGCTTTCTTTAGACCACACTCCAGCCAGCGCAAAACACGCAAAAACAGCAACACCGCTTTTATTTAGCTCTTTAACACAGTTTTTTAGCGTAGACCCCGTGGTAATAATGTCGTCTATAATAATCACTTTGCACCCGCTTTTAATGCCCTTTACGTTTACAGATAAACCTTTAGACGTGCGCAAAGACCTTTGCCTACTCCCCCTTGCTTGAACCGATTTTCCCCTTACATTAATCATTTTAATTGCTTTAACAAAAGTAGCATCAATACCTTGTTTTTTAAGACTTTTAACAACATTTTTAGCTATTGGATCCATGTGACTTCTTCCGCGCTTTCTTTTAGACGCAAAAGACGAAGGAACTGGAATAATGGCCACTTTGCTTGAGCTTCCAACAACACTAATAATCAAGCTAAAAAGCAAGTTAGAAAAAGGCTTATCTAAAAGTTGGTTTCCATGATCTTTCCATTGCAAAATACACCTTCTTACAGCCCATCCGTATGTTGCACAAGAATAGATGTTTTTACAAAACACTCCGCTAAACGGATCCATATGCCACTTACTAAACTTTGATTTACATTCGTTACAAAGTACGCAATCTGCCATTGAGCAGCCAGCACAAGAAATTGGAAAAATAAAGTTAAGAATAGTCTTAAATAAATTTACCCAAGAAACGTTGAAAATAAGGCGATTTTGTTTGCTTTTGTTAAGGTTTTTGTAAATCATAAAAAGACGATAACAATGCTAAAAACAAATAGCAATAAAATTAGAGCAATGTGGTTAAAGGCTTTTTACTTAAAACTTTAGTTAAGTATTTACTTAAGACTTTAGTTAAGACTTTCTAATAGCTTAGAGCACAATTCAAAAGTGTTATTAGGATTTTTTACGCAAATCGCAAGCGCTCCTGTTAAAGAAGTTGGATAATCGTTTCCGCCTTTGTACATGCGATCTCCCACAAAAGCAACAGATTTTAGCGAAATTCCGCAAATCTTACAAAGAGAATCAAGAGCATATGCTTTATCGTTTCCTTTGCAAACAATATCAACACTTGTCTCTCCGCCAGCTCGTACAGAAAAGTCGGGCAAATATGCAGAAATTTGTTCAGCTAGCTGCTCCTTTAGCTTGCCACTAGGATCCCAATCCTTTTTAAGTTCGATTGGAGCAAGCTGCCCTAGTGCAGAAAAAGTGATTTGAGTACCACGATTTTCTATTTGACTACCCCAAAGATCTTTGTCTCCAACGCTTTTTAGCAATCCCATTTTTTTAGCGCAATCTTTAACAACACTAATAATTCGATTTGCGTCTTTTACGGAAATCGTGTGAGAATACACGCATTTAAGACTGCCATCAACAATTCGATAATAGCTTGTTCCATTAGTTGGCATAATGTGAAAATTGTCTAAATTCGTAGAAGCAGGCAAAACGCTTAAAACTTGGCTTTTGACTAATCGCAAGTCTCCACCAGTAATTAGCGCAATTGGCATTTTATTGATTAAATCGCCAAAAACCTTGCACATTGGGCTAGTCATAGGCTTTTTAGAACATGCAAGAGTGTTGTCTAAGTCAAAACCAATAAGTGAACACAAAGCAAGACGCTCACAAAGCCCCTGCTCATTGTACTCATGAATATTTGGCTCCAACGATTTCCTCCTGTACAAACTATGCAATTCAAGTATTCCATATTATCAACATATTTACTACACCGTTTTGTGTTTGCACATTAATCAAATGCCCTAGCATACAAATAAAGTTAAGTGTATGACGTCTTTAGTATGGGAACAAAAAAGATACAGAAACCGCCACGGACGCGGCATGCGCGCGCCAATGTTTGGCACGCGACTTCCTAGATACAGAACAGCCAGCGGAATGTTCGATTCAATGGTGGCAGCTCAAATTAGAAGACTTAACAGTGCTTGGTCAAATCTTATAAAAGACGTTCAATTTGCTGTAGAAGATGTTCCTCCAAGCCAGCCAGTTTTGTGGGAAAGTAATAAAAGAATAATGTCTCAAGCTTTTCCTGCATCTAAAGGAATACCACAAAGAATAGTTTTGTACAGACTTCCACTATGCACACACGTTACTAGCAGAGCGGAGCTTCAATACGCGATTAGAGACGAGATAGTGCAACGTTTAGCAGAATTGTACGGAAGAAGACCAGAAGAAATCGACCCAGATTGGGGATTGTAAATAACAGCCTAAAAGCCCTAAGTCTACTTTACAATCGAAGGATTTGAGCGAACTTTAACACTTATACTGTTAGGGTCAAGCGACTTAGAAGGAATCCATGCAACGCCTGCAAAACCAGCGTCGTTTACTGCTTTTGATTGAATCCTAGACGCAAACGAAACTCCAGATTTAGACTTAAGAGTAAACATAACAGCTTTAGGATTAATATCTTTTGCTAAAATCGTGGAAACAGTATAAGACTTAACTTCAATAGTCTTAGACGATACTTTTAAGCCAGAAGAATCGTAAGCACTAAGCTTTACATTGGCATTATCAACAGATCCGTTTGCAATATGCAGCGAAGTTTCATCGGCAGAAAATGGAGAAACAAGCGCACTATTTGTAATAGAGTGAACAGCATTAACAAAAGCAATATCGCTTTGACCATCTTTGCCACTTTTTTCAACAGAAGCCATAGCAAAAATCGGAACGTTACTTTGCGCAAAAATCGCTCCAACGCCCTTAGGGACTTCTGGTAAATCAACAACTTGAATTTGTCTTGCGCTAAAATCTACTTGCTTTATGCTCTTTTTTCCAGAATCATCTAGCCAATACAAATCGACTTTTCCGCTTTTATTAGACCAAATATAAGCTTTGGCTTGGTCGCCTTCACTAACTCCTGGCAAAACAGGCTCTAAAGATGCTGATTCTTGCGGAGAAATAATATCCACGCCTTTAGAAGCAAGACCAGATGAACGAATAAACTTAACAAACGACGAAACTGGAGCCTGTTCGCTTAAAACTTGAATATAAAGACCATCCGACTTTGATGCAGCTGCAGAAATGTTAAAGTAAGCGTCACTATGTGCTGGAACAGTAAAAGTGCTTCCTGTAGAAAGATTTAGCTGCGCTCCCGATTTATTAGTTGACCACGCTTTAACGCTTACAACTGTAGGCTTAGACGAAAGATTAACAGAATTTAATCTTACAGAAACACCTTCCGCTATTCTTGGAATAATAAAGTTTTGGCGCATTGAAGGAGATACGCAAGAAGTGGCAGATAATCCTTTTAAGTCGCCGTTTGTAGCCCAAGACGCAACAGATGCAGCAGACCCAGTTCCAGATTGCGCACTTAAAAGACTACTTTCCAAAACTTGAGCATCTTTATCTACATTACTTTCTGCAAAATAAGCTCTATCTTGGCTTTCGCTTGAATCACTAGGATCACTAGAAGAACTAGAAGGATTGTTAAAAGATTTGTTAACTAAATCTTTAGAATCGCCAGCATATTTTACGCCGTTAAAAGTGGACTTATAAACGTTGCCAAAAGACGCATATCTAGATATTGACTTTAAGTCTCCTTCGGATTCTTGAAACTCGCTATCGCCATATTTTGCTGAATCTGGTAAAGCTATTCTGCTAGGGCAAACTGTTTGCAAATTTGTAGAACTAACACGCTTTTCTACGCTTCCAATAGGAAAAATCGGGTCATCTGTTAGCTGTTTTAGTGGTAATACGCAAGACGCAACAACAGCACAAGAAACAAGTATTGCAGCGCTTAAAATAGACAAAGACCACAGCTTGAATCTTCTAAAACGAACAGAAGCGCTAATCGAAGCAGCATCTTGTGCATGACGATGACTATTTTTAGAATTCGTATCTGACTTCATTAATCTACCTGCCATTTATCCGTCTAATCAATCATAGCTTCTAACTAATCATCCTAATTATTCACGCTCTATTTATTCACGCTCTATTACGTTATTGCTGTTAAAACGAGGCAAAGCAACCAGGCAATACAATAGCAGCACTAAAGCAAAAACAACAATCCATGGAATTCTCCAAGAGAGTGGGCGCGAATGGCTATAAATCGAAGTTTTAGAAGAAGACATGTCTGCTACATCGTCAAATCTGCAATACGTTCCATGACTAGATGAAACAACAAGCTGAGTTCCTTCCGAAGCGTTTACGTTTGCAATCAACTTTTCTGTTGCGTCTTTATTTGCGTCGCCTTCTAAGCTAATCATTGAATTATTAGCCGCTAAATCGTTTTTGGCTTTAGAATCATTAACAATGTAAATTCCGCCAATACCAAGCTGCTTTAAGGTTACAATCGACTCATCGCTTGCGTGAGAAAGAAGCTTAGAAGCCGCGTAATAAAGCGTATTCGTACTAGGAGAATGCCCATATAAAACATCTCTAACTTGTAAAGATGGAGATAAGTCAACTAAATCGCCACGAGCGGTACGCATAAGCGAAATATTCAACTCACGACTATTCACAGCTTTAATCGCAAGAACGCGATTTGCACTATTCTTATTTAGGTAGTCCGAAACAACCATTGGCAAGCCACTATCGCTTGCGTAAACGGAGGTTACCGGTCCGCTAATAATCGCAAATAATCCAAGCAAAGCAGCAACTGCAAAAATTCCAAAAGCTAAAATTCCTCTTGCAAGATGAATAAGCTTTTTCATCATTGCTTTAGCAGAACGATTCATAGCTGCACGCTTAGAAACGCGAGTAGTGTAATCGTCTGGATTATTGTCTTGATTAGCAGAATTAGATTTTCGCAAAGGCTCAAATCTACGAACTGCTTTTCCTGCAACCATGCACATGCATGCAAGAACACCAAGAGCGCTCAAGCTTACTCCTGGAAGAACACTTGCACTAATAGGACCGTCAAAATCGGATGCAACAACAACGCGGCAAGCGACTAAAGAAAGCACCATTCCGCTAACTATTACAACCCACATCATTCTTGAAGCTCTTAAAGCAAACGGAAGAGCAAGCGCGCACAAAGCCATTAGTACAGCTAAGGCTGCGAACACAATCATGATTATTCCGCGAAGTTGCAAAATTAACATTGAACCCGAAGAAAAATGATTCAAATCAATGTTAAACGCTCGAAGCAAAACATCTATATAACTACTAGCTCTAGGAGCACCATTTATTTTTTGAGAAGGCAAAGCCATACTAGCAAAAATTTGACGCCACATTCCAGTTCCAAAATAGCGCACAACGCTACCAAGCGTTGGCAAAAGAACCAAAACAGATGGAACAGGCATTAGCGCAAGCATAAAACGATGCGAGCGCACCATAATAATCGATGCAACAAAAATAACAAACATTGGCAGCAAAAGCTGAGGACTTGCCGCAAGCGGAACCATAAAGCACAAAGATGCGCAAGCTGCGCTTTGGATTGACGCAACTGGAACAACAGGGTCTTCTGTAACATACATTCCTACAGCGTGGAAAGCGAACGCAAATGCAGCTGGCAAAAATACCATTGTTAGAATCATTGGCAAATCGCCTCTAGCAAAAACGCCAAAAGCCATCGCAATCATTGTCCAACAAAGACCAGAGCACACTCGCACAATGTCTGATCTAGTAAACACGCCTGCGAGCGCCCAAAAACTTAGTAGCATAGCAGGAGCTGCAAGGAAAAATATAGCGTTTATTGCAGCTAGCGTGTTACCGCCAAACACAATGGAAGCTAGCATCCAAATCATAAGAAGCGGAGATGGAGGAAGAGGAGACGCAAAACCGTCGTCTGGAATATATGCTCCAATCGCAGACTTAAACAAATCACTAAAACTTGTTCCAGTAGAAAGAAGCTGGCTTGAATAAAGCGAAGATCCAGAAAGAATCTTATTAATTGGCGCTCCGTAAAGAAGTATTACGGTTGCAAAAACAAGAAGAGATGCACAAATTGCGGCGCTCCACCTAAACAAAACTCTTCTATGCAAGTGTTTTCTTGCAAGCGGACTTAAAATAACACCCTTTTTTTGAGTCTTAAAAGCAATAGTTTTGTCTTTCCAACGCGTAATTTGACTACGACTTGCTATAAGAGAAGTGAGTCGTTTTAAGGAAACTTTTGAAACTCTAGACACTCGTCTTCTTGCAAAAATAGCGCGAGGTAATTGCGCTAACGCAATCCAAGGAAGCATAAGACGCATAAACGCAACATACGGCTGCTTAGCAAACAAAGATTGAAGTGCGCGGATTATTGACATTGGAACAGAGCAAAGCCAAATAAGAGGCCACATAATAACGCTAACATCTGTATACATGTATCTTTGCTTTGCCATAATCGAATAAGCTAAGCCGTAGCAAATATTGGTTTTTTCTGCATCGCGCTCTTCGCCGCTCCTAGTGCGAAGACCGTCAAAACGCGCTCTTCTATGCGCGATTCTGGCTTGTGGTACAACAACAACTCGCCCACCGCTTAAAACAACTCGCCTACAAAAATCGTTAGACTCTTCAAAAGTGGTAAGCCAAGGCTGAGTTCCTCGCATTGTTTGCCAAGTGCTAAGCGAAACTAAAGCGCCTGCAAGAGAAACAGAATAGACGTCTCCCCTAAAATCGTATTGCTCTTGATCTGGCTCGCCTTCTACGCTAAGCGAATGCACTTTATGTTTCCACGCATACATGCCAACGTTATGAAGAATTTTTCCTTGCCAATCAACTTGTTTTGCACCAAGAACGCAAGCTGTTGGAGTGTTTCGCCAAGTCTCTCTTAAAGCTTCCAAGCATTTTGAATCGCAAGGTTTTGAATCGTCATGCAAAAGCCACAGCGACTTAACGCCTTGCAATGGCAAAAGTTTTCTTAAAGACTTTTCTACAGCATCTCCAAATGATTTTGCAGACTTAATAGGAAGAATAACAACTTTTACTTGCTTATATTGTTTGTAGGAATCAGTGTTATTGCCACTGTACGCATTGCCATACGCATTACTAAAAGCTTGATTTCCGTTGGAAAAATCTGCACTAGAAATTAATCCCGATAATTGAGTTGGCTCTATTTGAACGTTAAAAGACTTTACTAACTCTTTTTGTGTTCTATTAGCACAATCAGCTACAACAATAGTTCCAGGAAGAACACTTTGATTTATAACCGCTTGCAAAGTTTCTTCGTAAAACCGCGTATCTTGCTCAACGCTCATTATTGAAACAATAGAAGAATCAACCTCGCGAGGCTTTATTCTATTCATAGCAGAAAAGACTTGTAAAACATCGTTTTCAAAAGTGCAAGTTTCAGCGGTTATTGAATCCATACATAACAGTTTACGCAAGGGGTATGTATTATGCATGTTAAAATCTCAATAGAATACACTATAATAGTGATTTATATGTGCATTTACGAAAGAAGGAAGCATGGCAGCCTCTCGGTATAATCAAGACCGTCGGTACCAAACTAACTATTGGGACTCATCTGCACCACACCATACTCTCAATAGTCAAATGCTTAATAATACTCGTAAAATCATTTGCATGGCAATTATTGCCGTTCTAGCCTTTTTGACTACAATAATCGCATCCGTATGGCTTGACTTTTCTTCTACTATTAGTTCGCGCGTTATAAAAACCATCTCAACAAGCACCAAACAGATTCAGTCAATAGACCCTAATGCTGGTAAAACTATTAATATTCTTGTTCTTGGTCAAGATACTCGAGAAGGTAAGAATCGCGCTTTTCAGGGCGGCGGAGAAGACGAAAATCATCAATCAGACACAGCAATGATTGTTCAAATCAGCGCAGATAGGTCTTATATAAACATTGTTTCAATTCCAAGAGATTCAATGGTTAAAGCCGCATCGTGCAATACGTCTAAAGGCAGAATTCCAGCTAGACGTAAAGTTATGTTTAACTCGATTTTCGCACTTGGATACGCTAAGGGAGGCGACTTAGCAAGCGCAGCATCATGTACGCTTGCAACAGTAAACGAGATTACTGGCTTAAACATAACAGATTTTATTGTTGCAGACTTTAGCGGTTTAAGCGATATGATTAACGCGATTGGCGGAGTAACCCTGTGCATTCCTGTAAACACTAGGGATTACTACACGGGCGTTAACCTAAAGCGCGGACTCCAACACCTTGATGGCGTGCAAGCAACACAATATGCAAGGATGAGGCACGACAGCGCAAGCGACGGAAGCGATATTATGCGAACAACGCGTCAGCAATATCTGCTTAAGCAACTTATTCATCAAGCACTATCTAAGAATCTTCTAACACAGTCGGGCCAACTTTATCAACTTGCAAAATCAGCTCTAAAGTCACTTAATATGAGCCAGGGTCTTGCAAATCCTACAACACTGGTTGGTTTAGCTGCAAGTCTTCGTAATCTAAAGCCTTCGCACATTTACGCACAAACAATACCGATTGCAACCGACCCATACGATGAAAATCGTGTTATTTTAGACGAAAGTGCGCAAGACGTTTGGGATTTAATGCAAGAAGATAAGCCGTTAACTAAAGATTTAGGCGAAAAACCACGTAAAAGTAAAAAGTCTTCAAAAAAGAACTCAAAGAGCAGTAAAAAGTCTGATTCTAAAGAGAACTCCGATTCTTCTAGTGCAGATTCTAACGACTCTGCGGAGTCTACAAATTCTGGCGAGAATAGCCTTAATTCCTCTAATTCCTATGCAGATCCAAATGCAGTTAAAATTGGGCACGTGGATCCAAAAACTGGATTAGCAAAAGACAGCTTAGGCAGACTTATTGATCCAAATAGCGGCGGAATCGTTAACCCAGAAGACGGAACAATAAGAAACCCACAAACTGGTCACTACATGGGAATTGCAGATAAATACCTAAACAATACAATATGCGCTGTTCCAAAAGGAAAATAATACACTAGAAAAAGCACGTTGTTAAATCGTTTATAACTACGTTGTTTTATAATGCCATTGGTAGTTTTCACTAATAATTATGCATACATATAGACGCCATCAATATTGCAAACGCGTGGCTTAGGGAGGATAAATGAGCCAGCAACGTCCAGAAGACGCTTTGGGGAATCAAAATAATCCACCTAGCTTTGCTCCATCGAATAAACATAATAAAAACGCGAATTCAATACCGAGCTTTCCGCCTAAAAACGCACACAATAACGCGCATAAAAACAGCGAATTAAACAAGCAAGAGACTGTTCAGCGTGCACCGTCGTTTGAGCCAAAGCCTAAAAAAGTAAACCAAAATTCGCAAAATTATCGCACGCAAAACACTGGCACACAAGCATATAGCGAGCAGTACTACCACGAACAAAGTCAGCGTTTAAGCCAAAACAATGCAAGTGCATCTAGTTTTACTCCAAAAAGAATCCAAAACTTTAGTCAAAACGAAGTTAGACCAATAGCTAGTAATTCTTCTGTTGGAGCTCTTGCTTTTAGAAAAAAACATCGCTTACTAAAGTACTTATCCCTACTTTTAGTAACAATATTGATTCTTGTAGGAGCACTAGGCGTTTTATCTTGGAACTGGGTTGACTCTCAAATTAAGCGAGATAATTGGCTAACGGATACTCCAGATACTCAAGAAACAACTTGGCTAATTTTAGGATCGGATCAACGAGAAGGCGAAGAAGCAAAAGAAATAACTGGATTTAGAACAGATACGATTCTTGTTTTAACAAAACCAGTAAGTGGGCACAGCTCCTTAATATCCATTCCAAGAGACTCGTTAGTTTCTGTAAACGGCCAGCAAATGAAGATTAACACAGTTGCACAAGATCTTGGAAATAGAGCACTAACAAAAACCGTTGAAAAAATTACTGGCCACAAAATAGACCACGTTGCAGAAATAAAATTCGCAGGACTTACAAACGTTGTAAACTCGCTTGGAACAATAGACTTATGCTACGATCGCACAGTTAGCGATGCCTACAGTGGGCTTAATTGGACTGCAGGATGCCACAGCGCAGACGGAAACGTTGCATTAGCATTTTCTAGAATGAGATATGCGGATCCTCAATCTGATTTTGGAAGAGCTGCAAGACAGCGAATGGTAATTAGCGCAATAATGAAAAAAGCTTTATCTAGCAGCACGCTTACAAACTTCTCGAAAGTAAAAGGTTTTGCAAAAGCATCGCTTGATTCTGCAATATTAGACGAAAACTCGAATCCTGGAACACTACTGAACATGGGTCTTGCTTTTAAGGAAGCAACAGGAAAAGACGGCGTAACAGGAACAGTCTATTGGACTAATCCAGATTATTGGGTGTATTCAGTTGGATCAGCCGTTTTGTTAGACGATGCTAAAAACATTGAATTATTCGATCAATTATCTGCTGGAACGCATGCGCCTGGAAACGTTGGAACGCTTGCAGAGCAATAAACATAATTTTAGCTAATCATATTTAGCCAATTTAGCCTTTAACCACATTTGTGGTTTTTACTTGCATATTTCTTAATAGCAATACACTATTGCGTTATGGAATACGAAAACAATGCAAACAATACTAAAAGCATAGCTTCAAAACCAATGTTTTGGATGCAAATAATGGCAAATATTGTGCCTATTTTAGCCAATGTTGCTCTTGCTATAATGGCGTTTTTGCAAAAAAGTTGGATGATGCTTGCAATGATTGTTCCTAGCATAATGATGTATATTGCTTGCTTAATACCACAAATTGTTCAATACAATTCAAACAAAAACAACAAAAGTTTAGTAAAGAATAATACGAATCAAAGCGTTCACTTTAGCAAAACAACAGTCGACTCTCATATTAAAGGTGTTCCAGAAACTCTTGTTCCAATCAACCTAGAAGCAATGCTGATTAATAACGCAAATCAAATTGTTTCTACAAATTACTCCAAAAACATGCAAAATCGTGTTCCTCCATGGAAAAATGTTGTATACGCTTGGCTAGTGTCTTCTAAAAACTCTTTAGAAGCTCCAATCGGAATAAACAGCAGCGGTTACTTTTGTATAGATCTTGTTAAAAATGGCCCGCACGCGCTTGTAGCAGGAACAACTGGGTCTGGAAAATCCGTTTTACTAACATCTTTGTGTTTGGCTCTAGCTTTTAGATATTCACCTAAATTATTGCAATTTGTGTTTATGGACTTTAAGGGAGGAGCTACATTCGATTCTCTTTCCACACTTCCACACAGCGTTGGAAACGTTGGAGACTTAAATCTTAAGCATGCTGCAAGAGCATTGCGCGGATTAGAAATGGAATTAGACAGGCGAGAAAGATTGGTGGCAAATCAAGGCTGCCACGATATTAGTCAAGTAAAACCAAGCGAGCCTTCAATGGTGATTGTTATAGACGAGTTCCATGCTCTTAAAAATCAACTACCCGATTACATGAATCGCCTAATACGCATAGCTTCTGTTGGAAGATCCCTAGGAATGCATCTTATAGCGTGCACACAAAATCCAATGGGACAAGTAAATGCAGATATGAAGGCGAATATGTCTATAAACATTTGTTTAAGAGTTAGAGACGCAATGCAATCACACGAACTACTTGGGTCTCCTGCAGCTGCAAGCATAAACCCGAATAATCCTGGAGCAGCATATTGCAATACAGGAGACGGAATAGTAGCGTTACAATGCTCACAAAGTCAAAACAAAAATTTGCTTATAAAAGCAATCGAATTGGCTGGAAAATTCTATTGCTACAAAACTCCTAAACAATTGTTTAGCGCTCCCCTACCAAGATACTTAAATAATTCAACACTTAATAAATACTGCAAAAACACAAAAGATAGCGAGTTTGGACTTTTAATCGGCTTAAAAGACGACGGAATTAACTTAAGCGAAGCAATTTTGCCAACAAATCTTGGAAACATAGCAATTATTGGTGGAAGCAAACGAGGAAAGTCTAATCTTATAAATGTGATTAAAAATGCGATTAGTATGCAAAATCTTGATTCAAAAAACATTCACATTCAAGACAACGCAGACTCACTTTTAGAGCCTTTTAACAGCGACGAAAAGTCTAAAGAATTGCAATGCAAACTAAAAGACACTAAAACAACAGTAATATTTTGCGCTCAAAACGCAAGACACATACGCATACCAGAGCAAGCGCCAGTAAGAATAATCTTCCCAACAGGCGATGCTGCAACAGACTCAATGCTTGGAATACCTACCGACTTACTAAAAACACTAAGCGCGGAAGATTACCAAACACCAGGAAGATGCGTAATGGTGATTCCTGGAAAAGCTAATTTGCTGCAAATATTGAGTTTTACATAAAAATATGACTTAAATCACTCAAAAAGATTAAAAAAATTTTGTAAAAGTCTTGAAAAAAAGTTATATTCATGCTTTCCTGGAGTGCGGATAGTTTTATACAAAATCTAGCAAATTTAGTAAAAATATACGCGTATTAAAAAGAGGTTATTTACTTATGAGTAGCGCATTCGACTGGCGTGCAAAAGCAGCTTGCCGAGATAAGGATCCTGAACTTTTCTTCCCAGTAGGAAACAACAGCTCATCCAATCAGCAAGTTGAAGAAGCCAAAGCAGTGTGCAGAACTTGTAATGTTGCCGACAATTGCTTAAGATGCGCTCTAGAAACAAGCCAAGATTACGGCGTTTGGGGCGGCCTTAGCGAAGATGAAAGGCGCTCGCTAAAGCGTAGAGCAATGCGAGCGCGCAGAAATCAAAACGCTGAATTTTAGTTAGATAGACTACTCTACTCCAGGAACGCGCAGCTTAATATCCAGCAAAACGCGAGTTCCGCCTTCTCTGCGCGATTCCCACTTAACAGTGCCACCAAAATCGTTAGTAACAAAAGTGTTGATTAGCTGAGTGCCTAATCCAGATCCAGAAGACTTTGCCATTCCATGCAAGGATTCGCTTTCGATTCCGCCGCCATTGTCTTCTACAACAATACTAAGATTGTCTCCTCCACGACCAACAGAAATCTTAATATGACCTTCACTCATGCCTTCAAAACCGTGCTCAACAGCATTTGTAACAAGCTCGGTTAAAACAAGAGAAAGAGGCGTTGCGTCTTGAGCTGCAAGCTTGCCGAATTTACCACAAAAATCAACCGTAATATTTTGATTTTGCGAAGCAAGCTCAATAGACATTTTAAGTAAGCTAGAAATCACTTTGTCGAAGTCAACAACCTCATCGGCTGTCTGGCTTAAACCTTCGTGAACAAGAGCAATAGTTTGAACTCGCCTTTGAGCTTCTTCTAGCTCTTTTCTAACTTCGTACGACTTAGTTTTTCTAGCTTGAAGACGAAGCAAAGCAGAAACAGCTTGAAGATTATTCTTAACGCGATGATGAATCTCGGAAATAGTAGCGTTCTTAGTCTGAAGCTCCTTTTCTCTTCTAAGAACCTCCGTAACATCTCTACAAAGAACAACAGCACCCGTTCTATCGTTAGGCCCATAAAGCGGCAGCGAGCGCATAGAAACAACGGAATTATTTACTTCTAACTCGCAATCAACGTCTGCTTTACCGCTTAATACCAAAGGCAAGCTTTCGGGAACAACATCGTTTGTGTGAAGAAGACGCGCTCCAAACTCGCACAAGAACTCGCCTTGCATAGTGTTTAATCCGCCAAGTCTGCGGAAGCAGCTGATTGCGTTTGGAGAAGCATAGCGAACAACACCGCTTTCTTCTAAAATAATAAAACCATCTGCAACTCGAGCATTGTGGCGCTGATTTAGCATTGAATCGTGGTACGGAAACTGCTCGCGCGCAATCATGTCGAACAACGTTTTGCCAGCATTAATGCTTTCCGTCTCGTATCTACCATTTGATTCTCTTGTTGCAAGATTTGTTTCTCTAAGAACAAGACCAAGCGTTTTGCCATTGTGGCGAACTGGAGCGTAAACATTGCAAACAGTAGCTCTGCCAACAGTTCTTAAAACCGAAGAGTGGAAACTTGTTTCTTTACTCATTGCTGCTTCTAGCTCATTATGCATTGATTCATCTAGCTTTACGCCGAGTAAATCTTCGGTTCTAAGCGTGATTGCTGTAGACGGACGGCATTGTTCTGCTACAACGTAATCACCATTGCCATTTTGAATAACCAAAAGCAAGTCTGCAAAACTTAAATCTGCTATTACTTGCCAATCTGCTACAAGGTGATGCAACCATTCGCGATCCGACTCGTCAAAATCTGGACGTGTTGCAAGAATATGAGAAAAATCAGCCATGATTTAATAATATAAACACGCGAATATAAACACGCGAATATTCCAAAGTTTCGCAAGTACATATAAAACAAAAGTGCAGAAGTTCTAACTCCTGCACTTTTATCTACATCTAATAGCTTGCACTAATACGAGTCTTGCGACTAATCCAATCCAAGCTCCAAGTTTCCACCAGGAATTGCGTCGAGAAGATCGCGAGTATATTCCTTTTGAGGATGATCAAACACTTCGTCGGTTGTAGCATGCTCAACAAGCTTGCCGTGTTGCATAACAACAACCTCATCTGCGATTTGACGAACAACAGCCAAATCGTGAGTGATGAACAAGTAGCTTAATCCGCGCTCCGCTTGCAAATCGTTAAGCAAGTGCAAAACCTGATCTTGTACAAGCACGTCTAATGCAGAAACAGCTTCATCGCAAACGATTACATCTGGATCCAACGCCATTGCACGCGCAATCGCAATGCGCTGACGCTGACCGCCAGAAAGCTCGTTCGGGAATCGAGTCATAACAGAAGCAGGCATGCGAACCATATCTAAAAGCTCGCGTACGCGATTCTGTCTGCTCTTTTTGCTTCCAATCTTATGAATTCGCAAAGGCTCTTCAATGGAACGATAAATCGAATACATTGGGTCTAGCGAACCGTAAGGATTTTGGAATACTGGCTGCACATGACGGCGGAAATCAAGCAAATCCGCGCCCTTTAAGTCAGCAATATTCTTGCCTTCGTAGGTAACGGTTCCGCTTGTTGGCTTTAGTAATCTCAAAACCATGTTTGCAACAGTAGACTTACCAGAACCAGATTCGCCCACAATTGCCAACGTTGTTCCGCGCTTAATAGAGAACGAAACATCGTCAACAGCTTTGAAAAGTTCCTTCTTGCGCGGAAGCTTAAACTCGCGAGTTAAGTGGTCGACTGTAATAATATGCTCGCTCTTTTCAAGAGTTTGCTCGCCCACTACGTGATGCTCAAGCAAATTATCCGCGTTGCCGCCATGCTCCTTAACGGAGATGATTCGCTGAGAAGCAAGGCTTGGAGCGGCAGCAACAAGTCGCTTAGTGTACGGATGCTGCGGATGCTGCAAAACGTCCAAAGATGGACCAGACTCAACAACGCGACCCTTATACATAACAACAACGTGCTGAGCACGAGCTGCAGCCAAACCTAAATCGTGAGTAATAAACAGAACGGAAGTACCTAGCGAATCTGTAAGCGTATGCAAATGGTCAAGAATACGCTTTTGCACAGTTACATCTAGTGCGGAAGTTGGCTCATCTGCAATAAGCAAATCTGGACGGCAAGCCAAGCCAATCGCGATTAACGCGCGCTGACGCATACCACCAGAAAACTCGTGTGGGAACTGACGTGCGCGAGTTGCAGCATCTGGCAAACCAGCTTCATCAAGCAAACCAGCAATGCGGTCTTCAACGCTTGCACCAACAACATACTTTTTGGCTATTTCCCAAGCCTTGTCGTCGTTCACACCATACTTGATTAAATCATCTGCAACGCGCCAACGAGTTTCGGAACCTGGAACCCACTCTTTTTTGTAGTATTCCATAGCTTCATTAAACTTTTCGGTATTCGTTTGCTCGCTAAGACCAGCCTGCGCCAAAGCTTGCTTTGCTTCGTCCAATAATGCGTTCAGTTCTTTAGAACCAAGGAAGATTTCGTCTTCGTTGCTTTTAACTTCTACAGCATCTCCTGCTAAAGCTTCTGCCAAAGCGGAGCGCTTCTCATGGCTAACGTCAACTCCATTTGCAAGAAGAGCTTCTTTAACTTGAGTTCCAATTCGCCAAACAGGGTTCAAATTACTCATAGGGTCTTGCGGAACCAATCCCATTGCCGTTCCGCGCAAAGCCGCATAATCTTTAGGCTTTAGATTGCTTATTTCTTGACCTTTAAGCTTAATAGAACCACCAGTAACGTGACCTGTTCCAGGGAGTAAACCAAGAACCGCCATTGCAGAAGTAGACTTTCCAGAACCAGATTCGCCTCACGATTGCAACCCACTGACCTGGGTAAACGTTAAAGCTTGCATCGCGAACAGCGTGTACGGCCTTTTTAGAATCCGTTGTAAAGTCAACTTGAAGATTTTTAACTTCCAGCAAAGGACCCTGCTCGCGTTGCATTGCAATAGTATCTACATTTTTACGTGTTGCTGTGTTCATAATCACTATTCCTCCACGCTAACTTACGCCTTACGGCTCTTTGGATCCAACGCATCTTTTACGGCGTCGCCCATCATAATAAAGGCGAGCACGGTAATGGCGAGCGCAATGGATGGATAGAATAAGACTTCTGGATTTGTAGTAAGAACATTTCTAGCGGTAGAAATATCTACACCCCAGCTAACTGTTGATTGTTGGCAAACACAATACCCAAGAAGCTAAGTGTTGCTTCCAAAACAATGTAAGAGCCGAGAGAAGTTGTACCTACAACAATGATTGGAGCCAACGAGTTTGGAATAATGTGCTGGAACAAGTTTCGCATTGGAGTAGAACCTAAAGCGGTAGATGCTGTGTTAAATTCAAGATTCTTGGATTCCATAACAGCACTTCTTGCGATTCGAGCAACGCCTACCCATCCAAAGAGAACCATAACAAACACGATTTTCCAAATCGACTTAGACGTGCGGAACATTTGCAAAACTACGATTGCACCTAACAGCATTGGCAAAGCCAAGAAGATATCGGTGATTCGGCTAAGAACCGCATCAATCCATCCTCCAAAGAATCCAGCCAAAGCTCAGCAATTAGCGAACCAACTAACACCACTAAGGCGGTTGCAAGCAAGCCAACGCTTAAAGATGTACGTGTTCCATATACAACTCGAGCGTAAATATCGCATCCTTGCATGTCGAATCCAAACGGATGCGCAGCAGAAGCTGGCTCAAGCGAGTGCTCCAAAATCAACTTCTTGAAGAGGCGTATCGTCAAGAGGAGCAACATAGCGTTCCTGACCTGGCAATGTATTGTAATTTGCATTATTTGTAATCAAATTATCTTCCATCAAATTATCTTCCATAATGTGCTCTCCTTACGCGTAACGAATGCGCGGATCTAGAGCCGCGTACAACATGTCAACAAGAAGATTGCTGACTACAAATATCAACATAAGAAGCGTAACTATAGAAACAACAAGGTTTCCTTCTCCCTTTAGAATTCCCTGATATGTAAGGAATCCAACGCCATGAATGTTGAAGATTGTTTCCGAAATCATTGCGCCGCTCATAAGAGCGCCCAAATCTTGACCTAAGAATGTAACAACAGGAATAAGCGAGTTACGCAAAATGTGTCGAACAATAACGGAGCCTTCTTTTAAGCCCTTTGCACGAGCCGTGCGCACGTAATCAAGCGATATGTTTGACGAAATTTCCGACCTTGTAAGTCGAATAATATATGCCATTGAAACGGATCCAAGAACTATTGCAGGAAGAAGAAGATCGTAGAATCCAGGATCATTGCTTGCAGTAACAGGCATAATATGCCACTTAACACCAAACAAATATTGGCCAATAAAGCCAGTAACAAATGTTGGCACAGAAATAAGAAGAAGTGATACAACTAGGATTACGCTGTCGTACCACTTTCCTTTCTTTAAGCCAGAGATTATACCGAAAGCTACGCCGAACAAGGCTTCGAAAGCAAACGCCATCAACGCAAGCTTAATGGTTACAGGGAATGCGCGGCCAATCTCGTCAATTACTGGCTGACCAGCAAAAGTATGACCAAAATCAAGAGTAAGCGCATTCTTTAAGAACAACAAATATTGAATAATAAATGGCTTATCCAAGTTATACTCGGCACGAATTTGCGCTTCTACAGCATGGTTAATTGGCTTATCGCCAAACATTGCTTTTACTGGATCTCCAGGCAAAGCAAACACCAAAGCGTATACCAACAATGTTGTGCCGAGAACCACAGGAATCATCTGCAAAACGCGGCGCAGAACATATTTACCCATTGGTTTCTCCTTATATATTTACTTAAAAATTCGCATAGCACACACCCAACTTGTGGCTTGCATATTGATTTAACCCAACCTAAGTAAAAACACAAAGTGCTGCCTCGAACAGCGGATAGAATTTTGTAATTTTATTCGCCATTCGAAGGCAGCAGCACGTTTTTACATGCTATTTAATTATGATTTATTTTTTAATAGCTACTTGATTTTAATAGCTACTTGATTTTGATCTTTACTTGTGGAGCTTGTAGTAAAGTGGCATATTCTGCCAATCCATTACAAAGCCCTTCAAGCTTGGAACCATAACAGCCTTGGCGTTCGAGTAGAACAGTGGGACGTATGGAAGATCCTCAAGAAGAATCTCGTTAGCCTGCTGATAAAGCTTAGTTGCCTCAGCTGGCTGAGAAGAAGAAGCCTTCTTAAGCAAAGCATCGAACTTAGGATTCTTGTAATCAGCTTCGTTGGAACCATTGCCATCCGCAGCAACGGAAGCAAATTCCTGAGTCAAGTAATTTTCTGGGCTTGGGTAATCTGGCATCCAGCCTGCACGCCATGCACCCTTAATCTGACGCTGTTCGCATGCGTTACGGAACTCTTGGAATGTTGGAACTGGAGTGGTTTCAGCATTGATTCCAAGATGATTCTTAAGGGAGTTTACAACTGCGTCGAACACAGACTTAGCGTTGCCATCGGCGTTGTAAGTAAAGGTAAGAGGACCATCATACTTAGAGATCTTATCTGCCTTTGCCCAAAGTTCCTTAGCCTTTGCGGCATTAAACTTAAGGTTTTCGTGTCCCTTAAGATCTGCCTTGTAGCCTGGAGTCAAAGGAGAAGTGAACTCGTTTGCAGGAGATGCTGTACTGTTAAGAACCTTCTTGATGATGGTTTCGCGATCGATTGCCATAGAAACAGCTTGACGACGCAAGCGGCCTTCTTCGGTAGTTACATCGAAGTGTGGCAATTTTGCAGGAATACCGAACTGCTGGATTACGGAACCTGGACGGTTGTATGCCTTAACAGTGGTGTCCTTTTGGAAAGTCTTTGTTTCGGTATCTGGAATATTATCCGTCATATCAAGATTGCCAGACTGAACATCGCGGTAAGCAGCGGTGCCGTCGGTGTAAATCTTAAAGGTAACGCCGTCATTCTGAGCC